>Ga0208158_1000298_pt1 | contig 18972 bp, 23 predicted proteins | sample 8_EtaG_FD_184081 | JGI IMG/M metagenome (GOLD analysis project Ga0208158, IMG submission 184081) | Marine viral communities from the Subarctic Pacific Ocean - 8_ETSP_OMZ_AT15162 metaG (SPAdes) (version 2) | ecosystem: Environmental > Aquatic > Marine > Oceanic | place: Pacific Ocean | collected...
AGCAAATCAAATAAGAGTCAAATTTGTAGCTCAAGTATATATCAGCGATACTAGTATATCAATAGGAACTTCTTCTCAGTTAATAGGAACTTTCAAGACTACTCCTAATAATGCAGGAGTCGGAATCTTTGACTTCAGTTCTTTAATAGAGAACTATACAGAAGCTGAAAATGAAGCATTTGATAATAGTCAGTACAAAGGAACAAATACCACTGCTGATACTCCTCATTCGATGCACTTAATAGACAAATTTTCTAGAAATAAAACTACTGCAAGATATTTAGCTGTAGTATTTGGTGTTGAATATTATGATAACACTCCTAGTTCTTCGACTTATAATACTTTAGTACAACCAGGCAACCAAGAAGTTACTACTTTAGATTATATAATTTTCAATGCCTATTTAAAATATTCAGATATCTTAGAACTTGCTTCTTCTAACGGTAAAGACTTTGGGTATAGTTTTGAAGATTTTTGGCTAACAGATAACACTAAAAAATTCTTGTCTAATGCTCCAACTACTCAATATGCAAACAAAGAAGATTACGGAACGATTGCTTTTTTTAATCCTATTTTATTTACAGTAGCAGAAATAGAGATATCAAAAATACAATTCAAGTTATACGATTCAAGTGGTAGTCAGTTAGGCTCAGATATAGATGTAGATAATGATAATAATACAGGAGGTTATACAACTTGGAATGCTAAGATATATAAGCAGATATTATACGCAGGAGTCTTTCCTGGTAATTTAAGGAATTGGAGTTCGGATTTTACAACTCATATAAATAGTGGAGACTTAGCATATTATACTGTTCAAGCTTTTACCTCTTCAACGCCAAGATCAGCTTTATATACAATCAATATAAACTGCCCTGACTTGAGAGGTTATGAAAGTATTAGACTAGCTTGGTTGAATCAATGGGGTGCTTGGGATTACTACACATTCACAAAGAAATCTACTAAGACAATATCTACAAAAGGAACTACATACAATCAATTGCGAGGTAGTTGGAATGAGTCAGCTTATAGGCCTAGTATTTTTAGAGGAGGTACGAGAGCATTTAGAGTAAATGCAACAGAAAAAATAAAAATGAATACAGACTTTATTAGTGAATCAGAAGCCGAATGGTTTGAAGACTTAATGAATAGTCCTGAAGTTTATATACTAGATGGTTATCAAACAGACATTACAGATTCTCTTTTAAATAATTATGTAACTCCTGTAAGGTTAATTACAAAAAGCTATGAGAAGAAAACAATAGCAAACGATAAACTAATACAATACACTTTTGAAGTAGAGAAGTCAAAAACATTTAGAACTCAATCAGTATAATATGTCAGTACAATTAGTAATATACCCTCAATCTTATTTAGGGCAAACAAATCAAATATCTTTAAATCCTGATGAATTTATAGTAGATGGTTTGAATTTTAATAGTCTTGCTGATGCTCCAACTTATGAGTCAAGTGAAACAACAGGTTTATTTCGACAAGATGTGATAGATAATGCTTTTCCTACAATTCCTAATACTTGGTATAAATTTAGAAGTGATGCATCTGTAGGTGCTGTTCCTGATTACCCTACCTCTTTAAATGGTAATATAAGATTAAGTACAACTGCATCTTCTGATTTGGTGTATTCAGGTGTATATCAAAGAGTTACAGATTTACCGATGAGTCAGTTTAATAGTTTAAGTATAGAGGTAGATGATTCTACTTCAAATATTCACGGAGGATTTTCTTATTTTCTAGATCAAAGTACTGCAAACTCTAACATTGGTACTTTAGCAGGAGGTTCTACTATTAATGATATTGCAGGTTCTCAGATTTCAGGTGTTCAAAATGGAGTATCTACAAGCACTATAATTATGTTTTATATGGAAGGAGCTAGTAGTAGTATTCTTGACATTAAACAATTATCACTTGTTCCTCAAGGAATGACAAATACAGGAACAGATTTTGACTTAACAGATGGTCAAGTAATTTTAGATTTATACGAAGATGAAGACATTCCATTAACTTTAAGCGTAGATAATTTTAAAAACGCTGCTGAAAAAGTACAATCATATTCTAAAGCTTTTAACCTACCAGGAAGTAAAAGAAATAGTAAGATCTTTGACAATATATTTGATATCACTAGAAGCTCTTTAAATACTTTAAACTTTAATCCTTATCGAAGAACGCAATGTGTTTTGAAACAAGATGGCTTTGTTTTATTTGAAGGCTATTTGAGAATGTTAGATATAACCGACAAAAATGGAGAAGTAAGCTATAATGTAAATTTATATTCTGAAGTAATAGCATTTGCTGATGTATTAAAAGATAGAACTTTTGCAAACTTACCATTAGGAGAATTGAGCCACGATTATAAGCTTTCAAATATTGAGAATAGTTGGAATGATAGTGGAACAGGAATAACATACTCAAGTGCAGCGACTTCAGGCTTTAGAGATGCTTATACTACTTTAAAATACCCTTGGGTAGATTGGAGTCATCAGGCTTCTTTTCCTGACTTAGATGCAATAATAGCAGGAGCTACTCCTGTTAATCCTGCCCTTACTAATTTAGCTGATGCTTTTAGACCTTGGATTAATTTGAAATATTTAATAGATGTAATATTTGCACAAACTGAGTTCCAATATTCTAGTGATTTTTTAAATACTGATGACTTTAAAAAGTTATATATGGACTTCAATTGGGGTTCTGATAAGACTATGCCGAGTTATGATTTAACGACAAGTATCCTTCAAACAGGAACAATGGAGTTAGATATAAACGCTTCTCCTGGTGCTCCTTTGAATCCTCTTGGGGGTTCTGGAGTTGTGTCTACTTCAACCGTTCCTGTTGGAGGTATGGCTACTCAAGTAGGACATTTTTACGATACAGCAGATGTTAAAGGTAGTAAGTGGAAAGCTCAGTATGATGGTCAGTTGTTCAAAGTAGAATTTAGTTATACTATAAAAATGATATCATATACTAGTAATACTATATTCTCAGGAAGGTGGAGGCACTTTGATGATTCAGCAGGAGGTACAGCAGCAGTATTAGAAGATGGTATTAATATGACTAATGCTCAGTCAAATGCAGGATTTTGGGATTCAGATGATTTTACAGCAGCTAATCAAGAGCAAACTTGGTCAGGTTCTTTCGAGGTTACAATGGATAAAGACGATGTATTATGGTGCGACCAAGACTTTGACGGAGGAGGTGTTTTAAAAGTTATAAGTGCTGAAGTAATTATAACGACAATAGATAGCGAGATAGTAGATGGAAATCTTTTGGGTGGACTTAGAGGAGAACTTGGACAATGGGATTTTCTAAAAGGAATCTTTAAGATGTTTAATTTGGTAACTATGCCTAATCCTGAGAATCGTACTGAAATTTTAATAGAGCCTTATGGAGATATATTTATATCTGATACAAATAGTAGTGATACATCAGATTTAAGTCTAGCTTCAAGAAGTATAACTCACGATTGGACAGATAAAATAGATATATCACAAATAAAACTAGAGCCTCTTAAAGACTTAACAAAAAAAGTTCTTTTTAAATATACAGAAGATGATGATGATTATATGTTCCAAAATTATAAGAAAGCAGTACAAGGTCATTTATACGGAAGCCTTAAATTAGAGTTTCCTTATTTTAATATACTTCAAGGAACAACTGAAGTAGAAGCAGAGCCATTTGCAGCTACTATAATGAAGCCTTATATGACTTTTTACCCTGGATTAGTTACGCCTGCTATTTATACAGTAAGTGATGATGGAGAATCTTCAGGCTTTGAAAACTCTCCTCGTATATGTTATAATAATGGAGTACAAGACTTAGGCCTTACAAATCCTGCAGGGGCTTACCCTTCTAGTTATTTTGTGCCTAAACAAAGTGGAGAAGCAGGTAGTAATGTGTTAAAATATTTAAAGTTTAGTCATCTTTCAAATCTACCAACTGTAGCAGGAAATACTAAAGACTTAAATTTTGGTTCTTGTCAATTAGTAGTAGATGGTGCTGTTGCTCCTCCTGATAATTTATATAACTTGTATTGGGCAGATTATTATTTGGAATTATACAACCCTGATACTCGAATAATGAAATTAAAAGTTAATCTTAATGCAGCAGATGTGCAAAGCTTTAAGTTTAATGACAGAGTATTTATTAAGAATAGAACTTTTAGAGTAAATAAAATAGATTACAAACCTCACGACTTAGCTACTGTCGAATTTATACTTATACCATAATGTCAAAAATACCTACAATACCATTCGCTCCAGGATTTGATATAAAGCCAAAAGCTATCACTAATATTGGTACAGTTACTTTTACAGATGGTATTAACGAAAATATAGTACCTAATCAAAGACAATGTGAGAAGTATGGTTATAATTATGATCCTGCTACTAGGACTTGCTATGCTTTTAAATATACTCCAGGACTAACTTCTAGCTTCAACAAGACTGACAGTATAATAAAAGGAGACCAAAATATTTTAGGTAGTTCTACATCTTCAGTAGTATTAGGACAAGCAAACTCAATAAGAAACAGTACAAGAAATAATATAGTAACAGGAGAAGCTAATGTTATTGATAATGATATTATAAACTCGATAACTGTAGGAACTAGAGCTAATACAACAACTTCAGGCTCTATAACTTTAGGAGGTAATCAACTTTCAGATAATTTAGCAGAAAGACAGAATATTATTCTTCAATATGGGTGTCAAACTACAGGAACAACAAATGTTTCAGCAGGTATAAATAATGAAGCAGGAGTTAGATTTGTATTACCTGATAATGCTATTTGTTATTTTCACGCAGATACAATAGTAGTTAGAACAGGTGGTTCTTCAGGAACAGGATCAGTCGGAGATTATGCATCATATGTAGAAAGGGGTGTATTAATCAATAAAAGTGGTACTACTAGTATACAAAGAGAAAGGGATACTATAAAGACTTCAGGAACAATTACAAATTGGAGAATTTTAGCAGATGATACAGCTAATAATACCTTAGGTTTTTTATGTAGAGGTAATTCAAATCAGACATTAGAGTGGAATATGAGTGTAACAATAACAATGATACAAACTAGCGTATCGTTATAAAAATATAAGATTATGGCAAAAGCAGTATTAGAAGCACAAATAGACAGTAATGTAGGCGATGTAAACAAAGGACTAGAGCAAGCTGCTGATAACACGGAAAAACTAGCAGCAGGTACTAAAAAAGCAGAGAAAGGTTTTGGTGGAATCGGGAGAGGGATTAAAAAAATGGGTTCAGCACTCAAAGCAGCAGGTATAGGTCTTATAGTGGCAGCATTTGCAAAACTATTTGAGATGATGGGGCAGAATCAAAAAGTGATGGATGGATTCAATACTGCTATGACTGCTATAAATACAGTTTTCCAAGACTTTATAGAGGTTGTAGTAAATAATGTAACTCCTATAACTGATGCATTTAAATCACTATTTGAAGATCCTAAGCAAGCAATAGAAGATTTTGGAAATGCTATAAAAGAAGGATTTATTGATAGATTTAATCAAGTAGGAGATGTTATAACTAACTTAGGTAGTGGTCTTAAAAAACTATTTAGTGGAGATTTTAAAGGTGCAGTTGAAGATGTTAAACAAGCAGGAGTAGAAGCAGTAGATGTAATTACAGGACAAGATGATTCATTAAAGCAAATTACAGATACAGTAACAAATTATACAAAGGCAGTAACTAATAATGCAAAGGCACAAACAGCATTAAATAAAGCAGCAAAATTCGCTGAGTTAGAGGTTAGAAAATTACAAGCTGAAAATCTAAAAGCTGCTGAAGATGAAAGACAGATTAGAGATAATGTAAACTTAACTTTTGAAGAACGTATAGAAGCAAACGAAAGGTTAAGTAAAATATTAGAAGAACAACAAAACGCACAAAAGGCAGCACTACAAACAGAAATAGATGCACTAGCTTTAGCAGTTGAAACTAATGGTAATGATGAAAATAAGCTAGCATTATTAGCTAAAGAAATAGAGATGCTAGAACTTGAAGAAGCTATTAATGGACAAATGTCAGAACAGATGACAAATCAAGTAGCTTTAGAAAATGAATTAAGAGATGCAAAAGTACAAACATCGTTAGATGGTATGTCAGCTAAAGAAAGAGAATTAGCAGAGCTAGATGCTAATTACAAGGAGCAAATTAGGTTAGCTAACTTAGCAGGGGAAGATACAAAAAAAATAGAAGAAAAATTCGCTAAAGATAAAAAGAAAATAAAGAACGATCAAGTTAATGCAGAACTTTCAGCAGCAGCAGGATTAGCAGGAGCATTGAGTGCCTTAGCAGGAGACAATAAAGAGTTAGCAGCAGCATCAGCTATTATAGATACTTATGTGGGTGCGAATAAAGCGTATGCCCAAGGAGGTGTTTTAGGATTTGTATCAGCAGCAGCAATAATAGCATCAGGAATCGCCAATGTAAAAAAGATATACGCTACAGATGTAGGTGGTGGTGGAGGTGGAGGAGGAGTTGGAGGAGGCTCACAACCTGCTCCTCAAATGATGTCAGGAGAATTTAATTTATCAGGAGGAGTAGAGCCAGAACCTGTAAAAGCGTTTGTAGTAACTGATGAGATGAGTAATAGCCAGAATCAATTAGCTAATATAAGAAGAAGAGCTACAATTTAAAAATCAAATAAATAACAAATAAATACATTATATAATATGCCGTGTACTAAATGCAAAGAAGGAAAATACAAATGGGGCAAGACAGGCTCTTGCGAGTACGATACTAAAGAAGAGTGCGAAAAAGCTAATAAGGATTACTATAAAAAAAAGAATACTACTATGAAGCAATATCCAACACCACTAGGAAAGACTTATGAAGAATACGCAAAAGAATTAAAAGAATATAATTTGAGTTCACAAAGAGTTGAATTAGGAGAAATGGACGATTTAAGAAGCTTTATTTCTAATGCTGAGCAAAAATTAAAAACTGCTACAAACTATCATAAAGCAGCAGAAAAAACAGACCAAAAATATGTTAAGGTTCTAGACGCTTGGGCTAAATTAGATAATCAAAAAACACAAATAGTAAAAGAAAGAAATGCAGATGTAAAAGCAGGTAAGTCAATTAATAAAGAAATAAAAGCTGATTTAACAAAAGCTAAAAAGTCTGCAAAAACAATAGCAAAACAATTAAAAGATTTAGGTTTAGATGCAGGTGCTATGAATAAAGAAAACACACAAATACAAAAATTAGAATCTAAATTAAAAGCTCTTGACTATGCTTTTTTAGATGATTTACCTTTTTAAAATTATAATATGAAAGAAACTAGAATAGTAGAACTCGTAATAGCAGATGATTCTCAAGAGTTAGCAATAGACGCTATCAGCTTAGTAGAATCTCCTGCAATAGAACAGGACTTCGTATTTTTTGGAAAAGAAAAGAACAACTTAACATTCGCTAAAGTAGATGAAGAAAAGCGTATGCTAATAAGTCCTGCGTTGATTCCTAATAAACAAATATTCAGATATGATCCTAATACTGATTCAGACTACTATGTTTACTTTAGTCGTGAGACAGTTAGAAAGGCTTCTGAATTATATTTAAAGCATAACAATCATCACAAAGCTACTCACGAACATAATGAAAGAGTAAGTGGAGTATTGACTGTAGAATCTTGGATTAAGGAAGGAGACCAAGACAAGTCTAAATTATACGGATTTGATTTACCTAATGGTACTTGGTTTGTAAAAATGAAAATAACTAATGATGACCTTTGGCAAAAGATTAAAGCAGGAGAATTAAAAGGTCTAAGTATAGAAGGCTACTTTACTAATAAATTTGAACAAATGCAAAAGAAAGAACCAACAGATGCTGAAATACTATCAGCTCTTAACGAGATAATAAAAGAAAAAACCGAACTAAAATCTAAAAAGGTTGAATTAGGTTTAGCTGATGATATAGAAAAAGCATATAATAAAGCAGAATCATTAGAAAATAACATAAGTAAAGCTGCTTCTAAATTAAGAAGTGAAGTATTAAAAACTGCTGATGCTTGGGATAAGGTAGAAGTATTAGCAATAAAAGGAAAAAAAGCAGCTAAAGAGTTAGGAGTAAAAGAGGCAGAAACTTTATTTAATTCTAGAGGTTCTGATGCAGAAGTAAATATTAAAGAAATGAAGGCTATATTGAGCAAAATAGATAGCTTTAATATCTAAAAATCAAATAAAAATTAATTAATTACATTATATAAAAAAAGAACCTATGGACATCAAAGAACAAATACTAGTAGCTCTTGGTCTAAATAAAGACGAAGAAGTTAAATTAGCTTGGCAAGCAAAAGGCGAAGATGGTACAATTTATGTATCTACAGCTGAAGAACTTGAAGCAGGCGTAGACATCTCAGTTTTGACTGAAGACGGAACGACAATACTTTTACCTGTTGGAACTTATAAGACTGATACAGGAGTATCTTTCAGAGTTGAAGAAGAAGGTATCGTAGCTGAAGTTATCGAATCAGAAACAGAAGAAGAAGATACTGAAGAAGAAGTAGAAGCATCTGAATTAGCTGAAGAAGATAAAGATGATTATGATGAAGAAGCTGATGTAGCTGATTGGAAAGGTATGGAGAAGCGAATTGAAAATCTTGAAATCGCAGTAGCTAAATTAAAAGAAGCTAAAGTTGGTGGCGATGACGAGGTAGAAGAAATGACAGAAGAGATCAAAGAGCCTTCTACAAATCCTAGAACTAAAACAACTAAGACTACAGAAGTAGTTGAATTTTCAGTAGAAGAATTAAAAGCTGAGAATGAAAAATTAAAGGCAGAGTTAGCAGAAAGTCCTGCTGAAGCTCCATTGAACACTAACAAATTTAGTGAAGATAGAAAACCTTTAAGCAAAAGAGAAATATCTAAATTTACAAAACAAGAAAGGTATTTATACGAATTATATAAATAAAAATATTAACAAATAAAAATAATAAAAAATGGCATTAGCAACAACTAGCAATTATGCAGGGAAAGCAGCAGGATTTTACATCTCGGCTGCATTACGTCAAGCAAACTCTATGGAGTATTTGACAATGATAGAAAATATCAAGTATAAAAGTAACATTCAAAAGATGGCAGCAGCAAGTATGATAAAAGACGCATCTTGTGATTTTACTGAAGCAGGGACATTAACTATGACAGAAGCAGTTCTTACTCCAAAAAATTTACAAATCAATACAGACCTTTGTAAAAAGACTTTACTAGATTCTTGGGAGGCTGCACAAATGAGAGCAGGAGCAGGCGCTCCACCTCCAGCATCTTTTGATGACTATGTAGTTTCTTATTTAGGAGAGGTAATTGCAAACGGAACAGAAGCTTCTATATGGACAGGAAACGATGCAACAGCAGGAGAATTTACAGGTTTTGTAGGTGGTGGTGTTGGACATTTAGTAACAGATGCTACTGTAGTTGACGTAGCTAACGATGGTGGTGCAGGTACTGCATTTACTACAACTAATATTATAACAAACCTTACAGCAACTGTTGCAGCAATACCAACAGCAGTATATACTAAAGAAGACTTACATATATATATGTCTCCTAAGTCTTACAGATTATACATTTCAAAAATATCTGAGCTAGGATATGTAAACGCTTACTCTATGAATGGTGACTACGATGCAGTATTTGAAGGAATCAAATTAGCAGTTTGTAACGGAATGAAAGATGATGTATTAGTTGCAGCAGAAAGGTCAAATCTTTTCTTTGGGACTGATTTGCTAAGCGATAGTACGAGGATAGATTTAATCGATATGGCTTTTACAGGTTCAGATAATATGAGAGTTGTAGCAAGATATTCAGGAGGTACGCAAGTAGGTATTGGAGCTGACGTTGTCTTAACTTCGTAATAAATAATTAAATGAAAGTAGGGGGGTAATACCCTCTACTTCCTTAACCTTAAAAAACAAAAAAATATGGCTTGTGGAACATTAACAAAAGGTAGAGGTCTCGACTGTAATAGAATCAGTGGTGGAGTAAAAAAGATATTTTTCTCAGTATATGACAAAGATGTGTCTTATACTTATGATGGTTCTAATCCGTTAGAAATTGATGCGATTGATTGGGATGGTAGTACAATCTACGAATACGTAATGCCTCTTGGTGTTGCAAGTATTACAGATACGATTGTTGGCTCGAGAGAAAATGGAACTATTTACTACACTCCAACTGTAAATATCATATTGAACAAACTTACAAAAGAAGACCAAAACGAAATTAAATTATTAGGAGCAACAAAAGTAAGAATTTTTGCTCAACTTAACCAACAATTAGCAAACGGTCACGATGTATTTATTGCATTAGGAATGGCTAATGGGTTAGAACTTAACGCAGGTACTATGGATACGGGTGCTGCATTTGGGGATAGAAATGGATATACACTTACATTCGATGGAATGGAACCGTTACCATTTGCTATGTTAGAAGATTATACAACTAATCCTTGGGACCAATCAGGATTTATTGGAGAAGCAGGTACATTCCCAACTACAAGTTAATATACTTGGTAGTTTATTTATAGCTTGATGAAGGTGGTAAGGTTCGACCTTATATAGATTTATCTAGCGTTCATCATAAGAAAGGGTAGCTTAGGCTACTCTTTTTTTATATAAGCAAATAAATACAGAGTTTTTACATTATATAATATGATACAAGCTAAAACCAAGTCTCCAATACTTTCAACTACAGATGGATATATCGTTACAGAGGACAATAGAATATACAATTATTATACTGCTCCTGCTTCAGTTAGCTTAATAGGAAAGCCTGTACCAACATCACAAATTAGACATTTATTTAAGTTTACAAATGAAATGGATAAGTCAGTTCAATATGCTTACAACCTAAGTACAGGTATAACTGACAGATATACAGGTATTCAATTTGGTTATGAGGCTACTTTAGATGCTAATAGTGTTTATCTTGGAGAAACAAGCTTCAAAATGGCAGGGAGTTATACTTACGAAGTCTATGAAGTAGCTTGGAATGGTACTGTAAGTGTTGAAGTAAATAAAGCTCCTAAAACTGAAACTCAAGTCCTAGAAGCTGCTGACGATGTAGGTGTAGTTATGGGTCTTTGTACTAAAGGAACAATGTATGTATCAGACAAAGATGGTACTGCACAAGTTCAATATACGCAACATCCTGAACCAAGTGGTACTAACTACATATACTACGGACAATAAAAATAAACTATGAAAGATAACATTATAAATATTTGTTTAGAAACTGAAACTGCTCCACAAGTAGTAGAAGAGAGAGGTAAAGATTGGATAAGTTACGGAACAGAAAATTGGGCAAACTTATATCCTCAGTTTTTAATTGATTTATACTATAATTCATCTACTCAGGCAGCGATTATTAATGCTACAGCAGAGATGGTAGCTGCTGAAAACCTAGTAATAGAAAATCAAGAAGACAGAAATATAGACGCTAGAGTTAAGCTACAGCACTTTATGGATAGAGCTAACTCAAATGAAAGCCTGCACGAAGTAATTAAGAAAATAGCCTTTGACTTTAAACTACAGGGTGCGTTTGCACTCAATATAGTGTGGTCTAAGGACAGAACTCAGATAGCAGAGATATACCATATACCTGTAGAAAAGTTAAGGGCAGAGAAGCCAAATAAAATGGGTAGAGTAGAAGCGTATTATATATCTTCTGATTGGGCAAATACAAGGACTAATAAACCTCATAGAGTACCTACCTTTAATCCTAATGATAGAACTTGTGCAAATCAAATAATGTACTCAGGTCTTTATAGCCCTAATATGAATGTATATCATACTCCAGATTATACAGCAGCTAATAATTGGGCAATGATAGACCAAAAGGTTGCAGAGTATCACTTATCTAATATATCTAATGGTTTTGCAGGAAGCTACTTTATTAGTTTTGCAAATGGCGTACCTACAGCAGAAGAGAGAAGGCAAATAGAACAAAGTATTGCTCAGAAATTTACAGGAGAAAAAGCAGCAGGTAGATTCGTACTTACATTCTCAGATGATAGAACTAGAACTCCTGAGATTGTTCCAATTAGTATGTCTGATGCTGATAAGCAATATTTAGCTTTACAAGAATTACTGACTCAGAATATACTTACAGGGCATAGAGTTACAAGTCCAATGCTAATGGGTATTAAAAACGATACAGGATTAGGTTCTAATGTAGATGAATTGAATGCAGCAGCAAACTTTTACCTTAATACAGTTGTAAAACCATACCAAGATCATATCGTAAAAGAACTTAGAAAAATATTCAAAGTAAATGATATGGATATGCCTGTAAACTTTGTTCAGCTTAAACCTATCACTTTAGAATTTACAAGCGAAGACCTTAAGGCAGTAATGACAGAAACTGAGATAAGAGACGAATTGGGGTTAGCTCCGTTAGATGTAGAAGTAAGAGAAGATTTTGCAAAGGTAGGAACAATGATTACAGATGGCGTAGAATTACCTTTATTTGACACAAAAGAAGAAGCTGAAGCTGAAGCTAAAAGAATTGGATGTAAAGGACATCACGAACACAAGCAAGATGGCAAGACTTACTATATGCCTTGCGAGAATCACGAACAAATAACAAGTCTAAAAAAAGAATGTAATTGTAAATTAAGCAATGTTACAGAATTAGACAAATGGATTCAAGAAGTTGGAGAGGATATGCCTGAAGATTGGGAATTAGTAGATGAAGAAGTAGTAGATGGAGAGCATAATGATTTTGATTTTGAAGCAGAGATTAATAAAATAGCTAATGAGAAAATAGAATTAGCTTCAGCAGTCAAATCAACTCCAAATAAAAGAAGTGAGCAAGATGGAGTAAATAAGTCTTATAATGATTATTATAAAGTAAGATATGTTTATGCAACGGATAATTTCTTAAAAAACAAATCAGGAACAAGTAGAGATTTTTGTAGAAAAATGGTTGGGGCTAACCGATTATATACTAAAGAAAATTTAGTAAATGCAAATAGTCAAGTAGTAAATAAAGGATTTGGTCATTACGGAACAGAAAAATATAATATCTTTTTATACAAAGGAGGACCTCAATGTAGGCATTTTTTCTTGCGTAGAATTTTCAAGACATCACTAAGAAACGCAAAGCAACCAATTAAAGATAGTCAAATAATTGGATATACAAAAGCAGTATCTGAAGGATTTACTGCTGAGAAAAACGATAAGTTGGTAGCAATAGCACCACAAAGAATGAAGAATAACGGATATTACAATTAACTATGGCATACGTATTATTTATATCAGAAGCAAAGCTAAAAGATAGCACCGCAATCAACTTAAATGTAGATATTGATCTATTACTCCCTTATGTGCGTCAAAGTCAGAAGCTCTATGTTGAGACTAAGCTAGGAACTGATTTAACACAAAAATTGAAAGACTTAATTACAGCAGGTACTTTAGGTAATGTAGGTAATGAAGCATATAAAACTTTAGTTGATGACTATATTGGGGATATGCTACCGAATTGGGCGTTTTACCACGCAGTACCTTTTTTAAGATTTAAGATAGAAAATGGTAATATCTATTCTAAGACATCTGAAACAGGAACAGCTCTAAGTACAGAAGAAGCTCAGCATCTTAGAGAAGAGGTTAGAAATACTGCTGAATACTATACTGAGAGAATGATAGAGTATGTAAGAAACAATACAAGTAGCTTTCCTGAATATAGCACAAATAGTGGAGCAGATGTTACTCCTGATCCTAATGCGTACTACAATGGAATGAATCTTGAAAGACCAAGACAGGGAACTGAATTAACTTTGCGTAATTTTTTAAATGCCTCTGATTACTCATAATGAAGAAATACTACAAACCGAAAACAATTAATATAACTAAACTAAAGACATACTTAAAAGATGCCATTCAAACAGATAACAAAAGAAGTGGGCGAAGTGTTAGGAGTGAACGGAGCAATCCTAAGCATAACAACCTTCACTAACTTAGAGATTTTTTTAAAGATAATTCTATTAATAGTATCAATAGTTTATACTGTAGATAAGTGGTGGCATCATAAAAAAAATAGATAATGCCTAAAAAAAGAAAGCTTAATTCAACCAATCCTAAATACTTAAAGACTAATGAAAAAGCTCTTAAAATTCGTAGAGAGTTGGCTTGTGAAACTGCTAATGGAGTTAAAGTCTACAAAGTCTGGTACTCATAATTTGGACTTAACTTATTTTAAACTTAGCGAATTTGATAGCCCTGATGAAGTTGGTTCTGGCTACAGAATGGATACAGACTTTCTAAGAAGATTAGATACTGCTAGAGGCATTGCAGGTATCCCTTTTAAAATCAATTCAGGATATAGAACAGCAGCTCATAATACCTTAGTAGGAGGTAGAGTAGGTAGTAGCCACAAAAAAGGCTTAGCAGTTGATATAGGATATACAGGTAGTAGAGAAAGGTATATAATACTAAAAGCATTAATGGAAGTAGGAATAACTAGATTTGGAATCGCAAAGACTTTTATACATTGCGATGTTGATAATAATAAAGATGAAGATGTAATATGGCTATATTAAGCCACTAATTTTGAATATTAACCAATTATATATAATTATGAAACAATTTATTTTAATGAAACTTTTAAAGTCTAAAAAAGTATGGCTAGGTATATCATCTATTGTCATTCCTTTAATTGCAGGAGCAATTGGAGCTGATGAAGATGCAGTATCTAAAATATGGTATTCTTGCCTAGCGATGTTGTTAGGACAATCTGCTGCTGACTTTGGAAAAGAGTCAAAGTAATAGATTTAGATTAAAGCCTCACGAAATAGTGGCACTAAAAAAGATGCGAGAAGCTGACACTAGGAATATCCTAGTTGTTGGCGACTTGCACGAACCATTTTGCTTAGATGGTTATTTAGAATTTTGTCAAGATCAATACGAAACTTATAATTGTAATCAAGTAATATTCATAGGAGATATTTTGGATAATCACGCTTTTAGCTATCACGAGCCTGATGTAAATGGAGATTCGGCAGGGCTAGAACTTGAAAAGAGTATTGTAAAAGTAGCTGAATGGTATAAAGCTTTTCCTATTGCTGATGTATGTATTGGAAATCACGATAGAATGGCTAGTAGAAAAGCGATGACAGGTGGTATTCCTGCTGCTTGGATAAAATCATATAACGAAGTATTAAATACTCCTAATTGGAATTGGGTTGAATCTGTTATATATGATGATGTTCTTTATGAACACGGAGAAGGAGGACAAGCCCAAACTAAAGCAAAGAATAACCTAATGTCAAGCGTTTGTGGTCATACTCATACTGAAGCGTATACGAGATGGTATGTAGGAAAGCGTTACAGGGTTTTTGCAATGCAGGTAGGGTGTGGCGTAGACTCTACTACTTACGCAGCAGCTTACGCTAAGAACTTTAAAAAACAAGCTATAGGATGCTCTGTAGTGCTAAATAATGGTACATTACCAATAAACTTATTAATGCCCTTATAATGAAGCTAAATGACTCTAATAAGCTTTTTTTATTCTATTTATTACTTATAATAATAGTTTTACTTCTCTCCTTATAATTCTCTTCTTAACATACTAATTGTTAATAACTTTGTTTAATATTCTGTTAGGAATTAAAATATTTTATATCTTTGCTTCGTAATTAATTTTAAAAAACGAACAAATGGAAACAATATTTAAAAACACTTTCAAAATGAAAGAAGCTACAAACAAAGAAGAAGCTATTATATCTATATGTGATGTAATGTCTGAGAATCCTTTATGGTTAAATAAGTGTAGTAGTCAATTATTTACTATAATTTATAACTTACATAATACAAGAAAAAGAACCTCTTGGTTAAATACTTGTGATTTTGATAATGTGAGAGATTTATTTATAGAGATCAAAACTGAATACTATAACTTTCAAGAAGCTAAGTGGTAATGGAGTTTAAAGATAGAATAGTAATACAAGGTTATCCTCTTGCTAAAATCTCAACTACGACTCCTAAAGCTATATGTATTGAATTTATAGATAGGAATAAAAAGTGGAATACTTGGATTCCTAAAAAGATAATAACAATAAATAGTTCAAAAGACATAAATGTCTATTCTGAAGATGTTAAAGAAATAAATATATCTTTGCCTGAATGGTTTTTACAAACAGAAAATATGAGGTTAATACTAATACCTAGAAATTAGTAAAAAATAAAACTATATTAAAATGATTAAAAAAAGTAAAGTAACATCAGCACAACCTAACGGAACTTGGGAAGGTAAGTTCGGATTAATGTATAAAAGTGAAATATCTTTTGAAAACGGAGATGCAGGAGAATACTCATCTAAAAATAGAGAGCAAGATAAGTTTGTAGTAGGTAAAGAAACTGAATACGAATTTATAGGAGGTAATTTTCCAAAAGTAAAACCTGTATATCAAAAGCCTCAATCTTTTGGAGGAGGTGGATTTAAAAAAGATGATAATGTACAGAAAATGATTGTAAAACAGTCTAGCTTAAAAGCAGCAGTTGATTTTTGTAATGAGGGTTGTAGTGTAGAGGATGTTATAAAAGTTGCTCAGAAGTTTACAGATTGGGTAATGCAGGAAGCCCCAAAAAAAGCAGATACTTTTGACCAAAAATTAACTAATAAGGTGTCTGAAATTACTAACGGATCAGCAGACGATTTACCTTTTTAATATGGAACAGGAACTAAACTTTAAGACTCTTTGTAAAATGACTACAAATATGTTAGAATTGCCTGAAGGTTCTTTAGCTTATAAAAGTCGTAGAGAGGAATTACAGATACCTAGAATGGTCGTAAGCGTAGTCTCTAAAATGGTAGATAATACGCATTTTGATATAATATCTTCAGGAATAAACAGAGATAGGACTCTTATTAATTATTATATGAAGATGCACAAATCTAATTATAGGTCTTTTCCAAAATATAGAGATATGTTTAATAAGATATATAACGCATATAACGAAATACAGGGAGCTAAAAGGACTTTTATAGACAAGTATCATCTAAGAGAATTTTTAAGGCAAGCAGGAGTCAGTCATAGTGCAAGACCTCAGACAACTATACGAGTAAGATCAGGAAAAGTTAAGGTAGATATAAAAGTTTCTTATAGAGATTTTTCTAATCAGTTAGATTTATGTAAGTTAGCCCTCACGGATTGCAACTATAATATTAATATTTTATGACAGAGAAGCCTACCTACTACGCTATAATACCTGCAAAAGTAAGATACTCTAGCTTAAAGCCTAATGCTAAATTATTATACGGAGAGATTACAGCACTAAGTAATAAGCTAGGGTATTGTTTTGCTAGTAATAAATACTTTGCTGAATTATATGGAGTAAGTAAAAATACTATATCTAGATGGCTATCAGATTTAAGTAAGTTAGGATTTATAACAATACAAATAGAACGCAATACAAATAAAGAAATTGTAAAAAGGATTATAGGTATTGACAAAAAAGTAGATAACCCTATTGACAAAATAGTCAAAGTAAATAATACAAGTAATAATACTACAAGTAATAATATATCTATAAAGGAAAAATTTATTTCTGAGGTTATGACTTTTGATTATCCTAAAAGTATGTTAGAGGACTTTATTAACTATTGGACTGAAGGAAAAAAGAAAATGAGATTTCAGAAACAGTCTACATTTGAAATAAAATTACGATTATTGCGTTGGGCGAAAAATGAAACGAAATGGAACAAACCAAAACCAACAATGTCAAAGCTAGATGCTCAAATCAATGCTTGGCAAGAAGCTAAAAAATTATTATGAAACCACTATACCAAGAAGACTTAAAAGAATTAACCTCTAAGGTGCTTGATTTAATTGCTACAACTTCAGTAGAAATAGGACACAAAACAGATCCACAAACTATGGCAAGTCTTAGTAAGATATTTGCAACTGATTTAATAAGAGAAAGAAGATTCGGTAAAATGACTTTCAATCAAATACAAGATGCCTTTCGAATAGGCGTAAGATTTGGCAAAGATGAACCATTTTTAAATATTAGAACTTTCTACAAATGGGTGTATGCTCATAAAAAAACAGTAGATGATGCAACTTATCAAACAGAAACTTTAAAGATAAAAAATGTACCTTATTATCAAGAACCAAAAAAACTACTCAAATGAAGATATTAACAACCATATATTTAATACTTCTTTTATTATGTATATTAGAAGCTTATTTTTGTACTAAATTTGAAGATGAACTTTAAACTATAAGAAATGAAAACAAAAGAAGTAATCAAAAACCTACTACTAAAATACCCTACTTTAAAAGATAGCGATAGTAGACTGATGGCTAATTATTGGTCTGAAGAATTAAACAGGAAGAATAAAGATATTGATGAAATGTCTGCTAGAGATTTACTTGGAATGTTTGCTCAAAGTCAATTAACGAATCCTGAGACTATTAGAAGAATGAGAGCAAAGATACAAGAAGAAAGTCCTGAATTTAGAGGGCAAGTATATAATTCTCGTAAAGGAGTTATTCAAGACAAATGGAGATCAGAGTTAGGCTATGAAATCAATAAGTAAACTAAAAAAAGAACTTGATAAATGGTTCAGTCTTTATATAAGACTCAGAGATTCTAACGAGTATGGTATGGTACAATGTTTTACATCAGGAAGAGTATATCATTATAAGAGTATGCACGCAGGTCATTTTATGTCAAGAAAAAGACTAGCGACTCGTTGGTGTGAGACTAATGTACAGGCACAGTCGCCTGCCGATAATCTTTTTGGCCAGGGCGAACAGTATAAGTTCGGACTTCATTTAGACTCAAAGTATGGAGAAGGTACAGCAGAAGAAATACAGTTTAAGTCTAGGAACACTTTAAAAATGTCTAGGGTAGATTATGAAGAAAAGATAAGTTATTATAAAGAGGTTGTTAATAAATTAAAAAAAGAAAAAGGATTAGAGTAACTTTTTTCGTAAATTTGGC
>Ga0208158_1000302_pt1 | contig 18871 bp, 13 predicted proteins | sample 8_EtaG_FD_184081 | JGI IMG/M metagenome (GOLD analysis project Ga0208158, IMG submission 184081) | Marine viral communities from the Subarctic Pacific Ocean - 8_ETSP_OMZ_AT15162 metaG (SPAdes) (version 2) | ecosystem: Environmental > Aquatic > Marine > Oceanic | place: Pacific Ocean | collected...
AAATCTTTATTATTTAAAGCACTTCTTTCTAACCTATTTAAAGAACTTCCAGTTTCTACAGACTGTTGATGTAAAGCATAAGAGTTTTTATTAGATTCAGTCAACACACTCCATTTAGCTATAGCCTCTAAATTATTTTGGCTTTGTTGCATTATTCTTAAATACTCTTGTCTATCTTCTGTTGTTGAGCCTGGCGCTTCAGCTTTTGCTTTTGCATCACCAATAAGTTTAGCTTGGCTTCTTATATAGGTATTCATGCCTGTCTGAAGCTCTTCATTAGTGGAATTAGTTTTATCGCTATATATTTTTACAAATTCTTCAGTGGTTCTGTTGCCTTGTAAAATAGCTCTTTCGCTTTGTCTTCTATTTTCTACTTGCATATTAGCAGCGCTTTTAACTAACTGATCAGACATACTAGAAACAGAAGCCGCTACTGTTTGAGCAAGTTGACTACCACCTTTTAAATTTACTTGTCTTTGACTCATAGTATATTATTTTTAAAACTGGTTATTAATTCCAGTTGTATTAGAATTACTACCACCAGCTAATTGACTACCTACATTTATTGACCCTGTTATACCCGCCATCATTGCAGCATTTCCGGCATCTTGTAATTGCATTTGTCTTGATCGTAAAAAGTCTGATTCACCAAAAGCTCTATCTATAGCAGCTTGATCTCTTGCGTCTTGTCTACCAAAAGCAGCTATTTCTTCACTTATAGCAGCTTGTTCTATGCCCATTAATTGTTGTTGCATTTGTTGTTGTCCTTGAGCTCTCATTTTATTGTTTTGAGCTTCTTGTGATTCAATACTAGCTGAAATACCTCTTTTAGATTGAGCTGCAGCTTGTGCTAAAGCAGTAGCACCACCAGCACCCGTTCCTGTTGCCATCATTGTATCTAAAGTATTAGCTAAAGCTTGATCTGTCTGTTCCGCTTGCATTTCCGCTGCTTGAGTAGCAACACCAACATTAGCATATGGATTAGACACCATAGACTTTAAATCTCTAATATCTTCAGATTTATCTATAACGTCAGGTCTTTGTTCAAGAAGGTTGTTTACTCTTCCTTGAGCAGCCTGAACATCTCCTTGCATTTTATTTGCTTGTCTATTAGCGACAACGCTTTGAATAGCACCAGCCACAACAGGTCCGGCAATAAGAGCGAATACCATAATTTTTAATTTTTAATTTTTAATAATTTTAAGATGATTGTACGAAACTAGTTCCTACAGACCATAATTCTTTTGCTCCTTTAGGATCAGTTGTTTCATCTGTAACCATTTCAACGTCTAATAAATAGCCTTTTAATCCAGTAACAGAACTACCTGGTAATACTTGATTGTTTTGAAATAAAGAGCTGTTTTTAATAGATGCGGTATAAAGATTTTCTTTTCTAACAAACCCAACTCTTTGTGGATAACCTGTAACAGGATCTGTATATAAACCTTCATTATAACTATATATTACATCACTTAAATCTGCCGCACTAGTATTAGGTGAAACATTAACCTTAGTAATATCAGTTTGTATAGAAGCAACTTTCCAACCATTATCACCTTCATAATTTATAGTTTTAAATACTTTTCTTGTCGATGGATTAGAATTGATTATAAATTTAACTGAAGAAGGGTTTGCGACTTCATAAAACACACCATAGTTATTATCTTGTGTATTTACATAATGTTTATACATTGAATGATCGATAGTACTATAAGTTTCTCCTTTTAAACTAAACATAAATGATGGTTTAAAAGTAAAAAAGCTTACCCATCCTCTTATACTCTCATCATAAGATAATGTACTATAATTACTTGATAAATCTACAAATGTAGGAGTAGGTTGTATTGACAATGTATAATATCTATTATAATTATCCCAACCACCAATAATTTTACTTTTATAATCAAACTCAAAAAATCCTGAAGCTTGTAAAGTTAAAGGTACATTAACTGTTATATTATAAACACCACCACCAGCAGACGCTATATTTGTTATTATAGGATTTCCATCAGGAGACTCAGCTGTAGTTCCATTTAGCACTAAAACTTTACTACCGATAAATGTTTGACAATTGTCTATACCTGTTACAGCAAATTCTGTTACGGTAGTAGCAGGCACAGCAGTGTTTAGAGTCCAAGCTTGACTACTAGTTTTATAAATATTATCTATAGAATTTAAACTATCTCTAAAAAAGTCTTTCATTCCATATTGTGATATTTCTGTTAAACCATCTATTGACAGCCTCATAACTGTACCTCTATAAGGATCAACAAAATATTTTCTATTACCAAAAAAAGCAAATGATTCAGGATTAGTGCCAATACCATATCTTCCAGCATAAGGAACTACTTGTCCTAACACAGTTCCAGGTGGCAAGGTTTTAGTACCACCTTCTGTAGTATATACTGTATCTTTATCTATTAACCCTTGACTTACTTTATTTTCTTGAAATATAATTAAATTACTATCAGTGGCAAATAATTTTTGAATACTTCCATTGTGTGGATCTAAAGATTTAGATATATCTTCTCCCACTGAAAAGACATTAGTTTGATTTATTTCTGTTCTAGAATTATATACACCAGAGTAAATTAAAGATGACTGTCTAGTGTCTTGTTGCGGCTCTTCTTCATTTAAATAAGCTCTAACACCTTGAGAAATCATAGTGTTATTAAAACCACCTTTTATTCTAGCTTCTTCTATGTACCAGTTTTTTTCTGTATTAGTACCACTAGTAGCAGCTTCTATAGGAAACTCTGGATATCCAAATGGATCCCACTCTAATCCAGGCCAAGCAGGTTGAGAGCTAACTGGAGTAGCTCCGGTTTTTTCAAGCTTCTTCATCCAAAATGAGTTAAAGTATTTTACCTCTACTATAGTCGCCATATTATAATTACTTGTTTATTTATGTGTTTTACTATTGTACTGTAACTGTTATTGTAACATTACCGGCAGATTGTCCAGTACCTGATCTGTCTACAGCTCTTATTATTAAATCAAACTTAATAAAATTAACTAATTGAGCAGTTGTTAATGTACCTGTGCTTAAATAAGGATTTTGTCCACTTAACAAATTTGATAAAAAACCTACACTATCTGGATCAGTAAGATAAGTATAATTATATGTTCCTACGTTTTCTAATGAAGTAAAGTTAAATTTAAGATCAGAAGATATTATTGAATCAAAGGAAGTAGTATTATTACTTGGACTATCCATTTCAAATAGATGTGAATAGTCTTGCCCTTTTTGAATAACATAGTTAGGTAAATTTGTTGCTGCAGTATTAGAAACATAACCAGTGTTCCATGCGCCTTCAAAAGAACTAGGTTGAGGTTTATTCTCTCCATCTGTACATATAGCACTTACTACTTCCCATTGTATTTCTTTAGTCTGTAAGCTAGTATCACCACTACCATTAAAACACTCAAAAGCTAAAGCTGTGTTTGCTGGAGTGCCAAAGGTTTCTCCTAGTTTATTTATAGTAACATTTCCATTAGATCCGCTAGTTCCTTGATACGCTGGTTTAACATTATTTATACCTCCTTGAAAACTAACTGGAATACTGTACTTATCATTAGTCATTAATAAGTTAAAGTTAAATGTAGTAGAACTTTCATCTTGTCCTATATAATATCCATTTCCAGCTGATTTAGTTGTAGATAAACTAAATGTTCCATTATTATCATCATTTAAGCTAAACTCACTAGTTCTATCTACAGGAGGGTTTTGTGTATCAAATACGCTTACTATCTCTCCAGAAATATTTTTACCAGTAATTGCTGTATTAGTATTAGACAATAACGTAAAAGTATTAGTACATGTTACAGCTCCTGTTTGACTTTCGTTTAAGGCAAGCTCTATACCAGTTGTTTTAACTGGAATTACAGTAGTTATACCTTGTTCAATCGCTAAATTTAAATCCGACACAATACCACTAGAAGTAGTTTCGTAGTATATATCTAGTAAAGATTCAACAGGTTTAGTTTCTGCAACTGCTAATTGTACTTTAAAATTATTTTCTTCTGATACACCTATTTGCTTAGATGTACTCATAACACCTATTAAAGGATTATTATTAGAGCTATAAATAACTCCAGGTGGGTTAAACGTAATAGTGGAGTTAGCTGTTGGTCCAGCACTTAATCCCGTATTAAGTTTAATTTCAGCGTTAGTTCCATTAGTATAAGAAGCTAAAACATATATTCCTTCAGATATAGGAGTTGTTATTGTGCCAGAAGAGTTAGCTATGCTGACTGCCATGCCTGGTTGTATTCTATCATCTAAGTCTCCAATGTATGTTATTGTAACTGGAGGACCAGATGCATATGCTACTATTTCTTTAGATATTCTAGTAACAGAAATACCTAAATCACTTAGTTCTGCTATTTGAGTAACTTTTTCAGTTTCTGTTCCTGGATAGTTTTGAATACTAGAAAAGCTATTAGTATTATTTACTCTCAATGATAATATTTCATCAGAGTTATAGCTAGTTTGAGTAGGACCTACTTCTAATAAAGACTTAGGTACTTTATTTATATTATCACCATATAAACTCATGACAGCTTCCGTAGCGCTATTTGTACTGTCGGTATTTAAAGTACCATTTAAAATTCCTGGTAAGTATACATTATAATAATCTTGCTCTGTTTGTTTTACTACTATTTTATAACTATACCAACCAGTTAAGTTAGGTAAAGCACCAGGATTATAAACAAACGTAGCGTTAGTTGTTGGTGTTCCACCGGTTATAGTTATTACATCTCCTTGTTTATAACCAACACCTGGATTATTAATAGTAACAGTTTGTACAATACCTAAGGGACTTCCACCGCCTAATGGAACTGCATCAATAGTAATATTTACAGTAAGTCCAGTACCGGTTCCACCGCTAGTAGTAAGACCTGTAAAACTAGTATAACCAGCGCCACCATATAAATTAGAAATATCACTTGAAGCATAACCTAAAAATAAACCAGGATATCCAGCTTGTGGTATTTCTAATGGAATTTTAGAATTAAATTTGACTCTTAACGCATCGCCATTCCATGTTGAAGAAGCTGAAATTAAACCAGGATCTGAGCTATAAAAAGGATGAAAAATTGTAGATCCAGAAAAAATAACATTAGAAACATCAGTAGATTCATTATCTAAAGAAGATAAAATAACATCAGAGTTTCTACCATATCTATCTACAAGCACTACACCTACTTGGTAGCTTCTATTTTGTTTTAAAGTATGGTTAGGATATTCTTTTCTTAATGATGATGTTTCGGATTTTTCATTACCTGACACTTCATAATCTAAAGTTTTCATAGAAGTATAACCATCAACATAATTACCGTATATAACTCTATTACCTGTTACTTCTTGAGCTAATGCTCTAATAGGAACTTTGTCACTAACTCTAGTTATTTCGTTTGAAGGTAAAGTTTTTTTAGGTTTTCTTGACTGATAATTATATATTAAAGTATCGAAGTCTAAATTTGAAAACTGTTCTTCAGTTATAGTATCTACTACTCTTAACACGTTCTCAGCATCGTCTTTATATATTATATCAATTTCTTTTACGTGTAACTGATCAGTTAAGTTTTTAAATTTATTATCAACAGTATCATCTAAAAACTCAGGGCAAGGTATTTGAATATCTACTGAAGTGACACTATTTTCCATTACTTCATTATCAGTGTTGTTATACGCTTCTTCTGTATCTAAAATTGTTTCATTAGTAGAACCTGCACTACTTGTTACAGCTCTTGTTTCAGATAAAAAATATCCGTTTTGTTTAGGAATAAAACATGGTTGAGTAAAAGGAGATATTAAAGAATATTCATTATCATTAAATTTAAATCTATACGCAAATCTTACAAACTTATCCTTTAAAAATTCACAATCACCAGGCCAATTAGCATCATAATCAGGATTAATACCAATTTCAATAGATGTAACTCCAGTAACGGTAGCTGGAAAATAAACTGGTCCTGGAGCTTTATTTGCCCATTCTATAGTTATAGTTGGCCCAACAGTATTTTGAGCTGTAACTCTTGCTAAATATGGAGAAGGGGTTGCGCCAGCATTAATTTTAACTAACGCACCTGTGTAATCCATTGTACTTGATATTGCAGTTCCAGATTGCAAAGCTCCTAATGTATAAGCGCTTCCAGCAGTTACAGTTGTAACTCCCCCAGCTGCGTAAGTACAATTTATAGGAAGTTTTTCAGTACATTTGTCTTTCATTGTTGTTGACTCTTCAACTACTAATTGTATTTGTGCATTACCTATTTTAGGCGCTATAGTAATAAATTGTCCATTGTAGTAACCCTGTCCTGGGTTTACTATTCTAATTTGCTCTAATTCTCCAGTTCCAGCGTCTGCAGCAACAATCTCTACAGTAAGTCCAGTTCCAGCAAATGGTAAAGCAGCAGAAGCAGTTGGAACAATTTCACCAATATAAGAGTTATAAACAGGTGAACCTGTCCCTCTACTTGTAATTGTAAAATCTACTATAGAATCTTTTACTAAACTAATAGGTTGGCATGGGTAATATTTAGCAACATTTATTTGATCGTCATTAGTATAATAAGTAGGAGTAGATAAGTTACCAGGATTAGCTGCGTTTACATTTATTTTTCTTGGTTGATTTCTATTATCAGTCCAAAACAATAAATCTTCTATTAAGTTTACACCTATAATAGGATGTGTTAAAGAAAAATTTAAAAACTTTCCTTCAATTAATTTTTTATTAATGCTTGTTTCTGTATTTACTTGCCATATTTGACATAAAACATTATCTGAAGGATAACTAGATAACTTGCTAGATGAAGTATCAACAAAGTTAGTTACAAATAAATATATACTTTTATTTTGATCATCAACATAATAGCCTATAATTTCAGCATTGCAAGTTGCGCTTAACCCTAAATCTGTTATTTTAATATTACCTAACACTGTTTCTAAAGTACCAACATCAGCACCTTCTGCTTGGCTTACTGAAATATTAAACGCTTGTCTATACTCACCATTAGGCACAAGTCTTTGATCTAAGTCTTGGTTCATTTTAGACTTGATAAAAGTATTTTTAGTTTCAGCCATAATTAATGTTTAATCCATTTAGATTTACCTCTCATCACTTGAGTAAATTCTTCTAATTTAATATCTGATAATCTTATTTTAGCATTTCTAAGTGCAGCTCTTCTTTCTTTTTTATAACGCGCTACGACGTATTCTGGGACATTAGCTCTTCCAGCAAGTATATTATACAAGATATGCATATATATTGCTTCTTCAGCCATCTTAGGTATCTTCATATCAGTGTCTACTGCTAGTCCATCTGATATGTAATCTAATATAAGTAATTCACCTTGCAAGTCACTACTAAAAGAAAATTTACCTTCTCTTTCGTTAATAGTAAACCAACCATTCATTTGTGAAGTTTCTGGGTCCAGCCCATATCTTCTTCCATAATTAAAGTCATACCAAAAATAATTATAAACACCAGCATTTAACATGTCAATGTCATAAAGACCAGTTAAATCATTTTGATTAGCAGATTTCCATCTAGCATTGGTAAGTGATGATCCTTCAATATTAGCACCTAAGCTATTTTGAGTAGGTACTCCTTTACTATCTTGCACTGGAGCATTATAAGGATTACTTGTGAGTCTAGTTGGATATATAATATGCTTAACGCCTACATCATCAATTCTAGACATTTGAACATAATTTACATAATCTTGTGGAATTATTACAGATAAACTAGGTGGAATTGTTAGTTCTTGAGATTTTATAGATTTTAAAGTATCATAACTAAATTCTTGTAAACCACGCTTTGCGTGAAACACAATATCAGATCTTTTGCATCTTGGTATTAATTTATCCATACCAACGTAAGCAACCATAAAGTTGTTTATTACATCTACTAGCTTTATATAAGCATAGCTGTTATTATTAGCCCATTTTGCGTTTTCTACTAATTCAACTACAGCTACATCACCATCAGTAGTGTTTACTGTGTTACCATTAGCATCGATTATAGTTCCTTCTATTTTTATTTGAGTAGATGAAACAAACGTATATCCAGGTGCACCTCCTCCGCTTTGAACAATATTATTTACTGATACTTTGTAATTAGCATAACTACTTGCAGTAGTATCTACTAAAGCAGTATCAGCAGTCCAAACGTGAGTTTGTGGATTACCAGCGCCAGCAGTGTGTATATAAGCTTGTTGACCAGCGTAATATTGTTCGTTAGTTTCTGTTAGTAATGCCATGTTTTATCTTTTTTGATTTGCTTCTTCTTGCATTAATTCTTGTTGTGCAGCTTGAATTACTTGTGGATCTCTTATTATAATACCTGCGTATTTTAGTATTTCTAATATAACCTCTGTTTGTTGCATATTACTAATTTCAAAATTTGTAGAACCATATGAACTTCCAGAATTAAAATCCGACGCTGTTAAAGTTATAACTAAGTTGCCAGTTCCACCACCTAGTATGCCGCCTGATCCTGTTACTGTAATAGTATCACCTATAGCATAACCTGTTCCAGCAGTTGTAATGTCTATGCTAGTTACAGTATTTCCAGCTACAGTAATACTTAAAATTAATCCTGTGCCAGTACCACTAGTAGAGTAACCAGCTGTAACACCTACAGTACCTGTATAAGTGCCGTTAACAAAATCTGTTTGGTTAGTGGTAATACTTGAAGTTAAGACACTAGTTCCTGTATTTAATAAATTAGCTCCATAAACAGTAGAGTCATATACATATTGACCTAATGATCCAACTGAAAATCCCCAACGAATATCAGTTGGTTTTTTAATATAGTTAAAAACTACATCTTTAACGGCCGGGGCAGTAGCTTCAGGATATACTCTTAATTTATTATCTTTATATGTAGCTATAGGAAAGTCATTGCTTGGTTGCAATATAGGAGATAAGATTTGTTGTTGATAGTCTCTTTCACTAATAATACCTATTTCAGGACGTGTTGTTCCTACATCCCAAAACGCAGAACCAAATCTATGCAAGTCTGTAGGTTCGGTGTATTTGCTTAGCGCAACAGCTGATGCAGTCGCTGTTTTTTCAAACACTTGAAACTCTTGACGTATGCGATCCATACGTGATGCAAACTCTACATCTGTTTTTGGCATACGTATATACTGGTTATAATCTTCAAAAAACTTTTCAAAAATCTCTAGTTGTACTTGAGTTCCAATTTTATTAAACTCATCTGGAGTTAAGTATCCTCTTTGTTCTTTATTTAGTATACTTAAAACAGTTGTATATACAGTATTTACGTTTATTGCCATTTTAATATTTTTAAAAAAAAAGGGTGGCGAAATACCACCCTATTTTATAGTCACTTGTTATTTAAGTTTTTTCTCTATTGATTTGTAAACTTCTAAACCTTCATCTGTTTTAAACCACGCAGCCATAGCTGAGTATGGGTTTTCATCAAATGGTATAGTCATTAGTTTACGACCATTACTAGCCCACTTAAATGTTCTTTGATCATCAGCTAAAAGTATTATTCTAGCTTCTGTAGCTCTTATAGCAAAGTTTCTAAGAACAACGTTTTCGTCTTGTGCTAAATCTAAGAATAGCTTAGGATTGTTTTTTGCAAACAATAAACCATCTCTTTTTAATTCTTTACTTGACAAATTATTTACACTTGTTCCAATTTCAACTCTAAGTATAGCTTCTAATTGATCAATATCCATATGTGTAGCTACATTCATAGCTTCTAATTCTAGCTCTAAATAATCATATTGATCTTCTGCTTGAACAACAGGGTCAAACTCTGTAAATAAAACACCGTTATGAGGATGTTTTGCTAAGAACTCTTGTAAATTTCTTTTTTCTTTTTTTACATATAAATGTCCTTCATCAAAAACAATATGAGCTAAAGTTGCAGCTCCTTTTTGTTCATCTACAAAAATAGACTTTTGATTAGTAGCGTATCTAAGTTCTCTTTCATACCCTTTTTCTGTATCAAAATGAACACAAGGATATCTTCTTGAATGTTTAGACATTATAGTATACGTTAAAGGAGTTTGGCCATTTAATAAGTAATAGCTTCTATCTTTATACTCCCAAGTATCTACTTTTTTAGTAGACTTTTTTTCTTTTGTTTCTTCCATAATATAATATAATATAATAATTAAAAAAGACCCCGCCGAAGCGGGATCTTATATTAGTTTAATTAACTGTGAGATTGAATACAATCAGAAACCGCGTAAGTAGAAGTATCAATTGATACAAGTTTACCTGGTTTTTGTTGTGCCTCTCTAACTGCATCAACTACTAACTTAATAAAAGTTGGTACTGCAGCTCCAACAGCCGCGTGAGTCAAAGTAATAATTTGATTCTTATCATCATTCATAGCATAAGTAATTACAGTAGAGGTAGACCCTCCTGTAACTGCTACTATATCGTTTGTTGGAATTGGTTTTGTAGTGTTTTCTGATCCTGTTCCAGAACCAGCCACTGTTACATAAATATAACTCATAATTTCTATATTTTTAAATGTTAATAATTAATTAAGCTCCTTTGAACAACACGAAGTTATTAGCAGCTTGAGTTACTAAACATCTTTCAGATAAGAAATTAACTCTCATAGTATCAAGATCAGAAGTGTAAGCACCTCCAACAGAACCAGTGATCCAAGATTTCATTCTTCTATCTTCTGTTTCTGAAGCTCTATATCTTACGTGCAAAAATGGACGTCTGATATTAGCACCTAACATTTGATCATATACTGTAGTAGTTCCAGCAGGAACAAGTACACCATCAATCTCCTTGTCTAATCCTCTAGTTGTAGCATCATTTAGATATTTCCAATCAGTTTTATAGAAGTCATAAGAACCTCTTCTAAAACCAGAAAATCCAAAGTTTAATGCCATATCAGCTTCGTTGTCAAAAAGACCATAAGAAGCAGCAGCTGTAGAAGCATAAGCTCCATTCATTGCAGCAATCATATCGTCAAAATCTAACGCAGTAGATCTAGATAAGAATAACATGTTTTCTTCAATAGCACCTTGCTTGTCTAAGTTTTTAAGGATTTCATCGAAATCACCTAAAGCACCAGAACCAGGAGCAGCAGCACCAGCAAAACCAGAGTATACATTACCTCTTGCTTCGATAGCAGCGAATAAACCTTCTGTACCTTTGATTACTTGTCCAGGAGCAGCTAATGTTGTTGCTGGAGTAAACTGAGCACCAAAAGATTGACCTGCAGTTGCCATCAATTTTCCTTCAACCATAGCCATTTCCATATAGTCTTCAAATCTTAATCTTGTTTCAGATTCAGATTTTAAATACCACATGTATCCAGAAGTACCATCTTCAGTAGCAACTTCAATCCACCCAATTTGAGCAGCATCAGAACCACTTAATTCATAATTATCTTTCATGATAATTGGTGAATTTTTAAAAGTACTTAATTTAGGCTCAATAGCACCTGCCATTCCGTTAGTTCCTTTAGGAAACTCAGAACCATATACAAATAAACTATTATTAGCACCAATTAAAGAACCACCTACTAATGTAGCTGCTTCATAACTAACGCAAGTAAGAGTGTTAAAAGTAGCTCCAGTTACGTTTGTTACTAAAAGTTTAGCAGTAACTAAGCCAGTAGCATTATCAGAGACTAAAATAGTATTACCTGTTCTTACAGCACCAGTATCTTGACCAGCAGGTAAAGCAATAGTAACTGTATAATCAGGATCAGCACCTGCTACAGCAACTGTAACTGAATCATAAGCAATGTGTAATCTATTTTGTTCAGACCAAATAACTTGATCAGATGTCATTGGCATTTCAGCGCCAACCATTCTCAAGAAACCAGACAAAGTCCTGTTTCCGTATCTTTCTACCTCTTGCTCATAAAGCTCAGGTAGATATTGTTGTGTCCATTGCTCGAATCCAGCAGCTTGAAAATTAATATAATTATCTTGAACTGTTACTTTATTCGGCATTGGAGTTATTGAAGCTGGAAAAGCTCCACCTGATAAACCCATAATTTTTATTTTTAATTTTTGTTTTTCATTTTTGTTTTAACTTTCAACCTTGAGCTATCAACACCTGAAATCGCTTTTACTTTTAATCCATTTATAAATACATCACCAGAATTTTGAACTCTTGGCTCTGCACTTATATTTTTAGATTTTGCCATTATATTTTTAGTTGCATCGGCTTTGCCTTGCTCATAAAAATGATTGGCAATAGTATCAGCATTTCTAGCAGCGTAAATTGCTTTATGATAACCTGCAGTATCAGTTATTTCACCCTTTTCATTTAAGAACTTCTTAACAAAAGTGTTTAAATCTGACTGCTTATTAGCAACTTCAGAAGGATTATTCACGTTATATCTAAAATTTTTTTCACCCAATTTAAATTCAAAACCTTTGAACTCTGAGTTAAATAAATCATTAGTTACATTTGTAAACTTATCTCTTCTTTGCTTAGCTATTTCTTGCTCTTTGTTGTATCTATTGAAAAAGTCCATTGCTTTTTGTTGGTCTTGAGTAACGCCCGGTCTCAACTTGATCTCGTCGTAATACTTCTTTTTCGTTTCCTCTAAAAAGTTTTTGGCATTTGCAATTTCTTCTTTTTTCGCGAGTTTCTTTTTTCTTATATCGCGAACCTCATCTACTTCTTCATCAAAATCAAATTTATCTTCCATAATAAACTGTATTTCATCAGAATCTAAATGTGGCTTAGTTCTTTTATAATATTCTTTTAGTAAAGCCGTATCGTCTATATTAGTGTAATCAGCATTTAATCTAACATAGTCGTTTATATCACCGCCAGTTTCTTCCATAAACTTTACCAATTTTTCTACATTTTCAGGTAAATTTATTTCTGGTTGAGGTTCTGGCTCTGGAGCTTTTATTTCTTCTTTAGCTTTAGGCTCTTCAGTAATTTCAGTAATAGTAGCTATTGGCTCTTCTTTTTTCTCTTCGGTAATTTTTGGTTCTTCGGAGTGTGCCTCTCCCACTTCTCCGCCATCTTTGGAAAGTTCTTGTACATCCACTTTCGTTGTGCTTGACTCTGGAATGGCATCTTCTTCTTTTTTAGGTTCTTCTTTTTTAGCTAAGTCTAGCTTTACTGTTTCTTGCGGTTTTTTATTTGCAAGTTTCTTAGGTTTCTTTTTTATTTTAAACTCCCCTTGCTCTAATTCACCTGTAGGAGTTTCTTTTATTTCTTCTTTTGACATAATATAATATAATAGTTATTTTGTTTTAAGTGATTGTAAATGCACTCATGTCTAATCCTGCTGGATTATCTTGCTGCTCAAAATTTGTTGGAGCAGAATCATTTTGTCTTTGGCTAATCATTTTACTTTGTTGACTAGCTTGTATTCTAGTTCGTTGATCTTTTCGATCTTCAATATCTTTTTCTTTATTATTATTAATTTCAACTTCCATACTTTTTAACTGCATGTCGTATCCATATTTAAGCTCTATCATTTGCTTTTCAATTTCAGCTTGCATTTGCATTTTTTGCATTTCAAATTGAGATTTACCTTTTTCTATTTGCAAAGTAGTTTCAGCTAATGCTTGTTGTTTTTGCATTTCAGCTAAACTAGCTTGTTCTGCTGCTTGTGCATTTGCTTGAGCTTGAGCTTGTATATTTTCTAACTTAACTTTTTCATCATACTCTTGTTTCTTTTTTCTTCTAAACTTAAGTAATTGATTTGCTAGTTTTAAATTTTTAACTTCTCTAATATCTATAGCGTCTTCTAAGTATATTGATTGAGTTTTTAAAGCTATTTGTATATTTTGTTCTAGCTGAGCTTTTTCTTCCTCATCAGGTTCTAATTCTATAAATATACCAAAGTCGTGTATGTTAAGATTAGCCAGCTCATCTAGCGTACCTACATTATATTTAGATATACTATTTTCTAATGCATCTCTTGTAAATGGAAACTCTAATGAATCAGCAACTCTTAATGATATATTTTCACACATCTTTAATGTTAAATATAAACCAGCTTGTAGTATATGTCTTGTTGCTGTATTAGAATTTGCAGCAGCTAGCTTTTGTAAACCTACTAATGAATTTTTATCTGGATTACTACCATCTCTAGCTTCATTGAGCCCGGTTACATCTCTTATCATTTGTAGATAATACTGATAAGTTTGTGTTAATGATGCTATTTTAGATCCACCAGAACCTGTTTGTAATTCTTGTATTGGAACTTTACCGCGATTTGGATCTCCGTCTTGAGTTAATGATCTACCTACAATACTACCAGTTTGAAAATACATATTTAAAGCTTCAGCTGGATTATAGTTTGTGCCATTACCTAAATCTACTTCTGCTAAACCATCCATATCTAAATAAACACCGTCTGGTACCATTCTAGATAATACTTGCTGTATTTTTAAATGAGTTAATTGAATCATATCAGCAAAACCTGTAATACGATTTACTAATGAATCAATACGACCTTTATACATTCTAGGCGCGCATATTTGATAATTCATATTAACTTTCATAGTATTAGCAGTAGGTCTTGTCATATGTTCTGCTAACTTCCATTCAAGCATTAATGGATGACCTAATATTTTTGCTCCAGTATATAATGTTTCTATAGTTCTAGATACTCTATCAAAGTTGTCACTTTCCGGTGGATTAAAAAAATCAGGTTTTTCTAAAGCTTTTTCTAATCCTTGATCTGTATATTTTATTTTAAATACTTGATCGCTATAACTTTTATATTCAAAATATAATACTTGTACAGTAAGATCATCTTGTCTACCATTATAGTTTCTTAAATAATTTTGATTACCTGGATATTTTTGTATCTCCTTCATTTCACTATCAGTCAAATTAGGAAACTGCATTTTTAGGTCTGACAATGTTATAGACTTTACTTCACCAGCGTAATATATATCTTCAAAATTAGGATCTTCAGTATATGAATATACTAAACAAGCTGGATCTACATAGTCAACTTTAACTCCTTGAGATCTATTCCAGTTAGTTTTTACAGCAGCTATTCCTAAAACAGTTAAATCGTAATTTAATCTTTGTCTAACTAAATCATATTTATTATTATCTAATATATGATTAATAACTTCTTCTTCAGCTACTTCAACAGATTGTTTAAAATCCATTTGCATATGTACTTCTAGTTCCTCTAATGTTTGAGGACTATCTGCAGCGGTCATAGAAAATGCGTCTACACCTAAAGTTTCTTGTGCTTGTTCTAAATATTCTCTAGCATTTATATCAACCATTAGTTGATTAGCATAATCTGTTCTAGTTTTTAAACAGGCTGGATCTTGAGCAAAAGCATTTATTTGAAAATTACGTTGAGACATTCCGTTAACAACAATATCTACAAATTTAGATACAACAGGTACAGGTTTCCAGTCTAAATTTAAATATGATAAATCACCATTTATAGCTAACTCATCTTTATACTTTTGAACTGGTTGTTCACCTCTGGCATATAATCTTAATAAATTATAATTATTATAATTAGTAGTAGCGTAACCCATATTAGGTCCTTGTCTAGAATTACTAAACCATTCACCTTCTATAGCTCGACCTACTTGTAAACCATAATCTAAACTTGCTTTTTCTGCATCTGGTACCACCTGATCGGGAAAAGAACTATTACTATTAGTATAAACCATTTATTTATTTTATTATTTTTGAAACTTGACCGTCGTTGTTATATCTTTTAATACCAAGCTTAATAGGATTTTTTTGTCTTTCTGCTATTGGTCTGTATTTATTTTTATTACAAGCCATTATAGCAAGTCCAGAACTAATTGAAGCATCATGCTTTGTTCTGTTATTAATATTGAATTTAGCCCAATCTTCTAATGTGCGTTGCATATACATATCTCCATAACCTTCACCTATAAAACCAACATGTTCTTCAATATAAGTTTCTATTGCTGCAGCATGCGCTTGTTTAATATCTTCACTTGAATTAGGTATACCACCTATTTCTCTTTCGGTTGTTGATAACTTATTCCAAACCTTATCAGGACGATTCATACTAAAACCCCTATAACCTCTACGTTTTAAATAGTATAATAATCTAGGTTTATTATTTTCACAAAGTATTGGCATGCCATAAAAAACTAAAGCCATAAGAACGTCTTCAAAAAACATTTCAGCTGTTTGTGGTCTAGATATATATTCTAAGAAAAAATGATTAGGTGGAACATCTTCCATTGAAAATTTACTTAGTCCATGTAACGATCCATTAGATCCTTTACCATCGACAGTACCACTAATATCATAACTATCACAACCAAAAGCTCCAACGTGTTCATTTCCAGGATACTTAACTCCATTTTTTATAATCACTCTATTTTGAAGATTTTTAGGTGGAACCCATGATATAAAAAACCTACCATCATTATTTGGGTAAAATACAACTTTTGTATCTTTAATTCCATTTTCCCACTGGAAACTTCCTTTAGTTACAGAGGCAACATTATGAATTTCTTCGTTATAATCTATTTGCTCGTATATTTTAACTAGATTAAATAGAGACTGCTTTGTTTCATCTCTGAAAGCATGTTTTTCTGTACGTGGAAATTGTCTATAAAATTCGTTTAATCCGTCTTGGTCTTGTTTAAGTCCGTCTGCTTCGTTTTCCCAGTGTTCGATAACTCCGATGTCAATTGTTTCTCCATCGACTCCAACGACTGGATCTTGTGGCGTATCGAAGACAGGTAATCCATAAGAATCAATGTATCCTTCGTAGGACCATTCCATAGGGATGAATAAACTATATAGTCCCGAACTTGTTTGGCCGTTTTTATTTCTTTTCTCAACGCTTGAATCATAGAATAATTTTTTAAAGTTGTTTCCACCTTTGTCTAGGGCGTTTGAAGTTGAACCCATCATACATTTGCCTACTATCCTGCTTCCTAACCTCAATGTAGTTTTTGTAACTCGCCAATTGTTTAATATGTTGTCTGGTCGTTCCCATTTTCCACTTTCGTCGTGTGCTAATATTTTTAATTTCTCACCATCGTAAGAGTTGTCCCCCGTGTTTTTCCAGTCTATCGTTGTATCAAGACCTTCTAATTCTTTTAGTTGTTCGTTTGATTCTAGTTTACGTCTAGTAAGTTTTGAAGCGGGTACTCTATATGCCAGTTCGGTCTTAGGACGATCCATACCATCCTGGATCGGTTTGAAAAAAAACGGATAGTTAATGGATATTGGGACAACCTTATCTGTAAACATTTTTTTAGCATCTGCTCCAGTTTTAGAAAGGATACCGAATCTAGAGTTACTAGATATTGTTGCTTGGTTAACCAGCTCGGCTGATGACATGAATGAAAAACCAGATCGTCTGTTTTTAAGGTAACACATTCCGTAGCATCTATTATCTGCTTTGCAAGCTTCCCAGAACATAAAGAATAATCTATTTGCTTCTCTAAAGTCAGCGGCTCCAACGTCGATTTTTGACCACTGCAAGTACATATAATGAGACCCTGTAATATAAGTAGGAATACCATTGTTATAAAACCAGTAACCTTCATCTCTTTTTCTGAACTCTTCATCTATATAATCAAACCATTTTTCTTTAAAATCTACAGGATATTCATCCCAATCAAATACACTTTTAATCCTACTTAACTCTTTTGGATATTCTTGTTTTTCCCAGTATTGTTCCTTTTTATCTTTGCTTCGTTTAAAAGGTTCATGCTCTTCTGGTATTGCAACTTTAAGACCTTGAATCTCGTATATCTGTCCAATAGTTCCGTCTTTACTTATAACTACAAAATCATATTCTTTATTATACCCATACTCCCATTTTTTATACCTATTGTTTTTTTTAAGTATTTTAGGGTTGATATAATCTTTTAATATTGTATATAATGTTTGCTCGTACATTATTTACTTCTCCTTTCTGCAAAACCTTTAAAAGCTTTTTCTTCTTTCTTTTCTTCTTTAGGTTTATCCTCTAACATTTCTTTTTCATTTTCAATACGTGTTAATATTTCAAACGCATCGAAAATAGCTAATTTCTTTGTTGCTGCTGCATTTTTTAATCTATCTGCAGATATATCATCTTCTGAATCTACAATAGGCTCTCTAGCGATCTTAATTAATTCCTCAACTGCTTTGTGCCCAGCTTGGATTATATTTAACTTTATCTTCTTCGTAGTCATGCATTAATGCTATATCATTTGATTTCATACAATATAAACGTTCATCACCGACTATAAACTCAAACTCTGAGTTGGGTGTAAACGTTATTAAGGTTCCAGGAGTGATTCCTAGCGCTTCTAAGGACTTATTACTATATTTGATTATACCAAGAAGAGGTTCTTCTTTTAGTGTACTAAACTCATCCAGAGATGCAACAGGGTGGACAAAGCAATAGTTTAAGTTACATATCCATTTGTCATTACGGTTATAAAGGTATATTTGCTCTATATCACAAAAGAATAAATCATCTTTAAAAAATGATGCAGAGTTCTTTTCTTTACCTTTCATATCATAAAACCTACGAAATACATTGTGGTGTATGATTACTTCATCACCTACTTTTATATCAGTTTTATAAGCTTTAGGTAAAGCTATAACAATTGCTTTTTTACTAACTGATTGAAATGTTTCAATACGCGTGTTAGTTATAAGGCTTTTGTCACCTACTTTTTTTTCATTATCATAACGTTCGCCTTTTGGCTTTATGATAAATCGGTATAAACTTTCCATTAGTATTGTAGATCATACTCAACAGAGATCGCCATGTTAGAGTTAAACTTTTTCCAAGGCAATACTTCGTCTTCTTTAGTTATGAATATATTGTAAGAATTATCTTCTTCTTCAAACAGTATATTAGAAATGCTATGGCCTCCGTAAACCGATTGGCCTACGGAGTAA
>Ga0208158_1000304_pt1 | contig 18853 bp, 22 predicted proteins | sample 8_EtaG_FD_184081 | JGI IMG/M metagenome (GOLD analysis project Ga0208158, IMG submission 184081) | Marine viral communities from the Subarctic Pacific Ocean - 8_ETSP_OMZ_AT15162 metaG (SPAdes) (version 2) | ecosystem: Environmental > Aquatic > Marine > Oceanic | place: Pacific Ocean | collected...
ATACATATAGGGACGGCTTCAAAGGTCGATGCACTTCAAGGCAGTGCCTAGAACGCACGTGTGTATTGATACGTGGTAGGCCCGCGACCGAGCGGCTACCGTGACGATTGATTTTTTTTGGCTCCGCTCGGTCCACCGTGACGAAGCCACATGCCCGAAGGTGGGCGTGTGTAGGAAGGTGTGTGCACCCACCCCTGCGTGTTCCTATACACAGGGGCAGGCTTACGTGTGTCTGACTGCTAGACTAGACTACGTCTAAGCGAAGATGGATTCCATCGTCACGGTTCGGACGATGAGTTCCTTCTTGGTCATCTGACCGTTGGTGGAAACACCAATCGCTTGCGCCCTAGTGTTCCAATCCGAGCGAGGGAGTTTGAAGTCCACCGTAGGTATGGTCACCACTGTTCCAGAGTAGGATACTACAGTATCCTTAGGCTCCTTCTTAGCCTTCTTTGAAGGCTTCTTGGCAACCGTGACGGTCTTGGCCTTCTTGGCCTTCTTTGAAGGCTTGCGTGTGGTCTTCGACTCCGTAGGCTCGGACGACTCTTGCTCTGTAAGAGCAGCAGCCATGATGCCGTTCTTTACCATCCTTCGGATGGTAGTATAGAACTTGCTGACTATCGCACCGGACGGTTTCACCGTCCTCAGCGCGAATAGTGCTCCGAGTTCCTTGTCCTTCAATGTCTTGACATTGACACCCTCAAGGGCCTTTAGGCCCTGATTGAAACCCTGTCTCTCTAAGAGAACCGCTTTGGCAAAAGCCCGAAGGGCTTTCCGCGTGTAGGAGACTGGCTCCTTGGTAGCACCGAAGGTGCTAAGGTCTTTGACATTCAAGTCCAAGGACTTGGGTCTATCTTCGTTCCCTAGGAACGAAGCAATCTTCGTTGTTGCATTCAGTATAGCGATTTTTCTTGCCATCTCAATCTCCAACAAACATGTGTTGTTCCTTTATTAGAGAAGGCCGGAAACCGTGCCGTTTCCCTTACGGCGAAGCCGTTGTATGTGTATTACACAAGCAGGAACCGTGACGGTACTACGTACCGTGACGGTCCACACAAGGGCGTGTGTGTAGGTGTGTGTAGGGCCAATACAACTGGCAATAAAGCAGGCAATAAAACCGGCCCCCCTTAGCCGGAGGCGTTAATAAAGCGGGCAATAAAACGCTTCTTATAGTCACGCACAACGCTCGAACAAAATTTTCGTGGAAGGACCCTTCCCCCCAAAAAAATTTGCAAAAATATTTACAGAGACCCCCCTTCGTTTGCTTGTGTCGAGGGTGTTCGAGCAAGCGTGGGCCTTGCTCAAAGGAGTCTATGGTGACTCCGATTTGGACATTGACGACTTAGAGGCGAGGAACATACTGGATAGCCCGTTCTACACTAGGAACTTCGGGGCTACGCCCACAGAGTTGTATGGAGCAGGTGGGGATTTTCCTAGTCTCTTACACCATCTCGATGATTATGATAATGAGTTAGATAGGTATTACGACCCTGAGACTCTGGACAGGCGTGTCGTGGATGCGACAGCCGATGCCTTACCGGAGGCCGTTAGGCGATTCCCTAATCTCTCCCAATTCAAGCAAGCCCCTGTTTTCATACCAGAAAATGAGATGGGTCATTTAGGGACGCATTTGAAGGACGGTGCAGGGCGGGAAATCGTCAATCTTCTTACGGCTGATGCACATCAACACTTAGAAGACCCCTTCGACCAAATGAAGAGAACCCAGCAACATGAGTTAGGACACGGTGTGGTGGATAATATCCTACAGGATGTTGCCACTCATGAAGATGGTGGAACAGATGTCCCCTTGTTGGCAAGGCGAGTAGCCGACTGGCGTGACGATGACGAAGAGGATTTGGTCGAGGAATTACCAGTGGACTTGTCTGGCTCACCCTTCACGGATGGTCGCTGGGATGAGATAAACCGATATTTGGGGGGGAGAGAATGAACCCCTTCGACCAAGCATGGACCTTGCTCAAGATGCCCATTGTCCCGCATTCTCTCAGACAAACAGGAGAGGGGAAGCACGAAGCACGATTCATTGACCCAGTATCGGGAGAGGAACTACCGATGACATCAACTGAAGACCGCATGTGGCAACTTGCGATAAGTGATAAAGAGGGTAATAACAGGGCTTCTGTCCCTATGGACTCAAGGCATTACGGGACGTTCCAATCCGAGGGTTCCGAGACAAAGGACCCATATCGAAGAAGGGGATACATGACGGCACTCTATGACATGGCCGCAAGATTAGCGGCTGATGAACCGAATGAAGATGATGAAGGTGGATGGAGGCTCAGGCAGGGCTTAGAGGAAGAAGACGGAATGGGGGATTTACTATGGGAGAAACAAGGTGAGTTTTGGCCGATTAGGGATGATTTGTATGAGGGAGCGCAATCCTCATAGTCGGGGCCCCCTTCGCGTGGGTATATGTCGGCATTCCACAACGCTTGGACGTTCCTCAAGCAGGGAGAGGACCCTCTGGGAGACGCCTTGGCTGCTAACAGTGGGCCGCAGGAGACCCCACCGACCTTGCAGTTGCCCGGAATGGTGAATACCGCCGATGAGCCTTCTCTAATTAATCAAGACCAGTGGTTGGCTGCTATGAACGCACTCAGTGGTAATAAAGATTTGACACTACAGGACCATAAATACGGCGACCTATGGGATAAACTGGGGGCTTACGATATGATGATGGTTGGTACAAACCCCGGTGAGTCTCCTAATTTCGACAGTTTTGCAGAAGAAGGTAGCCGTGGGGCTACAAATCCTTGGTGGGCTACGGAAGAGCCACCCAAAATGGGGGATACTGGTGACTGGACGATGAACGCTTTGGGTCATATGGCCGAAAATCCAGAGTCGGTAGCCCACAGCCAAGACCCCAGACATTCTTGGAACAGAAATAGGTCTCCTGAGCCTCCAGAACCCGATAATAGCGTCTCAGAGGGCCCAGATTGGCGAGATGAGCGGTAAATAGCCGATTTTTCGGTTTTATTGCCCTTTTTTCGGTTTTATTGATGAAAAACCGCTATTTTCATTAACAAAAGTGCTATCTGAGGCATATGGGGACCGAAAACGGGTTTTCTGGGCAAAAATGCGCTATATGTGGTCGTGGAAGCACTATTTTCACCCATATTCAGACCAAAGAGGGTGAAAAACTGTGTTGTGATGGCTGTTACATACGTGAAATAGGCGAAATTCAGGGTCAAATCACAGGTTCTAGGCCATTATCAGAGCAAATCTAGTGATTTTACCTCCGAAACGCAATAGTGAAGAAGAAATACCCCCTCCGCTCGAACGATGAGCATCGCTTTTGACTCCGCATGGGGGGTGTTGAGTAAGCGTGAGGTGGAAAGCCATTCACAACTTCCACTGGACATGGTGAGGGACCTTGAATTCCCTCTTGATAACCTGAAGAGAGACGCTGGTGAGGAGATACCGGGTCGTAAAAATTGGCTGAAGCCGCAAATGCTCGCTAGAATCAAGAATCTGGCCGGTTTTGACGCGGATTCAAAGTATGGGGAGAGGCTTACACGCATTGGAAGGCGCCAAATGGACTATGGTAAGGAAGATGAGTATCAGCCCGGTACCGGGATTTCTGCGGATAACTGGGATACAATCCTGCATCATAACGAAATAGAGGGAATTTTGGAGGAATTGAACCGTAGGGCAGCCAGAAAGGGGAAGGAATTCGTCCCTGACAAGGAGACTCAGAGGTTTTTGGACCATATAGCCTCTATTGACCCTAGGGTGCTCGGTGAAGACGAGGATTATTACCAAGCCATATCCCGATTGGCTGGTAGCGGAGACCGTGAAGATGATTCTGGTGCTGGTGCTGGTTATTATAGAAAAGTAGGTACTTTCAAGGACGACCCTGAACACGTCTACAAAGTCCCAAAGGGTACTCAGGGTTCACGTGCACCGGGTGAGGAGGTTTTTGACAACGCCATTAGCATGGCCTTGGAGAGGATGGGTTACCCGTTCATAGGGGAGAGGCCTGTTAAAGGCAGGTCCCGTGCAGATTCGATGCTGGTGAGGCAGCCTAGGGCGTTTGCTGTGGGGGACTTCCCACACGATATGAGGAGAGAGATGGGTGCGATTACGCATCCGAATGCGCAAAGCCATGGTACGCTTTCAGTCCCATCCTTAGTAGATGAATCTGGTTCACGTGCAGCACGGTACATCCGTGATTACTTGGAAGACGCAGAACTGGAGGCGGGGGGCGAGGGTTTGGAAGGCCACAGGCTTGCAGGTCTTAGGCACTTACTACCTAGAGTGGACGAACACAACACGGAAGAAGGCCAGATTGAACGTGAGGGGACAGACAAAATTCAAAACGAGAGATTAAGCAATTTAATCAGTCGCTTTCAATTAAGCGGCATAGATAGGGGTGATAAGCAATCCGCCAAGAAGGTACCCTCAGGTCTGAACAGGCCTCAGAACATAACCCAAATTATGCAGGCTGATGACTTACATGGTCAAAACTTAGGGGTGAAGGATGGCAAACTACAGATAATTGACCCGATGTATAGTGGGATGACCGGCAAGAATTTCTTGACGGTTGAGCCTGAGAGGAAAAAGAAGTTGGGGATAGTAGGAGATACAAGAGAAGTTAGTGCCGGTAAGATGGGTCGGGGAGGTCTTAGCGGTCTCCTGAACATGCTCTACGGTTCGCATGGTGAACAGATGATGGAGGCAGCCCGTGGTCTGGAGGATTCCAAATTAGGATATAGAGAGGGTTGGAATCCAAATCAGCCGGGAAGTTTCTTTGAGGATGAGGGAAGAGAGGAAAAACTCAGTAACAGGGAACTGGAGGCTCTCATGCATAGGATGAGGTCCCCAGCGATGCGGTACAGACAAATATTAGAGCAGGCATTGCCCTACCTTGAGGAGAATGTGAGGGACGAGTTGCCTGACTTTGCCGAAGGATTACCTGACAGGCAGTTCTACCAGCCTTGGTTCGATACCCTACTTGAGGCTATGGATAAGAAAAGGGCAGAAAAAGAGGCTTTGGAAGGGTTGAGTGAGGACCAAATGTTTGGGGACGATGGTGGTAGGAGTTACACAGATGATAGGAACGAAAATGAGGAAGAAATGGAAAGAATCGCTCGACAAATGCGTAAACTAGGGGGACATGTGGACAGTGCGCTAGAATACAAGCGGTTTTTGCAACTATTGGCCAACATGAAGGAAGACCCGGAGCAGATGAGGATGTTCGAGTTCGCCAACCCCACTTCCGCTAAGTTCGGGGAAGTCATCAGAGAGGCTGCTACCAGACCAGAAGTGAGCATGGAGAGCGCATTAGAGCAGATAGACCACGAACCCCTCCCTCGGATTGGGAGCGGAATTCCCGGCGGAATGGCCACGGTAGTGGGCGCTGATAACATGAAGAGGCTCTATGACGAAGCAATGGCAAGCATCAGAGCGAAGAGGGGCGATTTGGCTGAGGGTATGAACGAGCCCTACGGAGAGGGGAGGCAAAAACCGCTATCGGAGAGGGCACCAGAGGCCTTTGAGGAGCAAGCGAAACCGAGAGTCACGGAGAGGATGGTCGTCATCTACAACTTGCTATCAAACCAATACGGAGAAGAGGTGGCTCAGAGGTGGTGGGACAAGTACGGTGGTGGTTCCTTCATAGAGAGCCTAGGCGCTGAGGGCTACAAGGCTCATAAACTCGTAGATGAGGAAAATCGTGACTCTCGGTACGGTACTGGCGAGGTACAGGACTACGGAGGTCTTCTAGCCTCTCACCCTGCTTGGCAAGCGGCTGACGAATTCTTGGAGCATAAGAAGGAACTCGAAGGGAAGGTGCCTGACCTTGAAGACATACAAGCATCACAGGAAAGGGTAGGAGGCCAAGCGCTTGAGGACATGATGGCGAATGTCGATGACATGCCCCCAGAATGGCAGGAGAAGTTCAAGCAAATGAGCGGTATCAGTCAAAGGGCAGGTGATATCGCAAGGGGACAACGCTATCAAGGGGAAAGTAACGCTGAGACCGAGGCATTGCGAGAATTCTACAAAGTGTACGGGCGAGAAGCCGCGCAAGATATGTTTGACTCTTGGCTAGCGGGTGGAGAAATGCCATTCGATGCCACTGGGAAACTGATATCTAACCAAGCGGCGGTGGAGAATGCCCAGATGCTCAGTCCTATCCCATGGTTGGACCAAGAGATGAACAACATTAACTGGCCACCCGGAGTGGGGATGGCATGATGGACCCCTTCGACCTAGCATGGAGTCTGCTCAAGTCTGACAGGAGGGCAGGATTCCGCAGGAGAGCGGCACCCCCGCCCCCACCACCTCCACCACCTCCGCCGAAGGACAATACCATATCGCCATGGGCTGAACAGAGGGCAAAGGAGGAAGCACTCACCAACACTGAGCCCTCGCAACTCGATGACCAGCAGTTGAAGCAGATGATAATGGAGAACATGAACAAGTTCTTCCAGTTGAAGCAGGCTTACCCACAGATGGGTCTCCCAGACGAGTTCATGGACTGGATGTTCCAAGACCCGGAGAGGACTGGTCTCTGGGATGAGCATATTTCAAGGCAAGGCGTAGAGTCACAGGAATGAAATCAGCCCTGTGATTAGGGCCAAGATTAGTAGTACCATCATTGACGCTTTGATGGCCATTCCGATAAGCATCTCCTTCAGAAACTTGAGTATTTCTTCCCAAAACGCCATTTGACGCTACGTGGGAACCCTTATTAATAAAGCACCATCACAATTAACCCCGGAATGCCCGCCGATAATGAAAAAATCGTCCTTGAAAGAGACTCTTTCGTCAAGGCGTGGATGCTTCTCAAGGAGAAGAAAGAGGGTGTTGACTTCACGAAGAGCGAGCAGCAGTTCATACTCACTTCCATACTGAAGATGATGAACTCTGGTGACTCAATCATGGAAGAAGAGGCTGGCAAACTCTACATCAGGTACATGCGGCTCTAAGCGCCTTGTGTTCCAGTGCCGCTGGTCCCTGCTCCGGTCCTCGCTAGGTTCCTCGTCTCTGCCGTCATCTGCTGATTCGCCGCCTTGTTGCTGTCTGCCGTCCGACTCAATGCATCGAAGGCGAGAGTGGCGGGTGAGTTGTTGTTGTTTTGGAGGGGGTTCATTTGATTCGCTAGGAATTTAGGGGTCGCCTTGATATTTCCCATGAGTTTCTTACCCGCTTGGCCCACTAATTTCTTACCTGCTCCGAAGGCGGCTCGCAATCCCATTGCTGGGAGGAACTTCTCCACGTCATCAGATGCTTTCAGGACACCTACTTTATTGGACCGAGACATGTTCCTCGTCCACCCGACACTACACAAACTAATTATGGTGTCGCTTTAAGTGGGCTACAGGTGGTGTCCCGCCGTGCTTGAGATGAATGTTGCTTTCGATTTCCTCAAAGGTCAGTTTGGTGGCAAGGGCAAGTCGTACATCAGCGACCGACCAAAGAAGGTAGCAAGGGCAAAGGTTCAGAGGCTCGCTCGCAAGACTAAGACTCGCAAAACCAAGAAGAGATACAAACGCAACCTAGATAGGGGGAACACACGTCCGAGGATGCGTAGGCAGACCGGCCTAGTTAGAGTATCCAGAAGGAGATAAAGCAAGATGGACGCATTTCACGCAGCATGGACCCTGCTTAAGATGCAGAAGGCTTGGTATGACGAGGAGACATCGCTCCATGATGACCCAGAGTCCCCTGAGAACAAGATGCCCTCTGAGGAGGAGATGCACTATGCCCCAATGGACGATGAGGAAGAGTCGATGATGGACCAAATCCACGGAATGCATGATGACCCTGAGATGGGTCAAATGGCATGGGAGCATTGGGTGCATCAGAACACAGACAGAGGGGAGTTCCAACCAGAAGGGGACCTCTCATCGAGGGATATGGCAGAGGGTATGAGCACTGCCCCGAAAAAGCCCGTTGGCGTAAGTAGTATGCTTTCTAGGCTAGGGTTACCAGATTCTTCGGAGAAGTTCTAATGGCTGACTCTGATAAGAAGAAAGGCGGGATGGTCCTAGTCATAAGCGTGGGCGGCAAGCCCCCCAAGAAGCCAGAGGACACTGCTGACCCAGAGGTGAAGAAGGCCAAGATGTGTGCTTGTGGTAGTGGAAAGCCACAAGCCTCTTGCTGCCCTAACATGAAGAAGGCCATACCTGAAGCAGGGATGATGTCGGATGATGAGATAAGTGCGCGACACAGAGCGCAGATGAGCGATTTGGACCATGGAGATGCCCATTCCGGTACTCATGGGGCTTACGGGGTAGGAGACCCCACTGCCCCTTTCGGAGAACCGATGCAGCCCGGTGGCCCTCTGATAGAGCCTACTGCCAATGTGGCCATAAACCCGGACCAGAATGTGAATCCCCAGTTAGACGATTGGGATAACAGGAGGGAAGAGAGGCACCGTGAGATTCCACTATTCCTCAGAAACAATTACAGGGACCCTAGTCCTTGGTACCCAGATGATGTCTTGGATGATGACGGGGCTGAAGATGAACTCTATGAGGCATTGAACAGCAGTTCACCAGAGGTGCACCCCTCGGAGGGTATCATGGATGACCCCATGGACTTGGGGGAGGACATGGGAGGACCCGAAGAGGGAGGCCGCCCCTCTCTCCTAGAGACCATGCAAGATAGGTATGGAGCACAAAAAGACAAAGAAGGCAATGTAACCCAAATGCCTTCCATGGGCCCAACCGGGATTAAGAGGCTAGCCTCAGGACAACCACCCAAAAATATATTCAGGAACTCAGAGGGCCCTTTCAGATTCGCTTGGCAATTGTTGAAGTTCAATCCCGACCAGCATTATCGTGGGGACGACACAATGGATACCAATCCACGGTCATACCTAGATACTTCTGATTTTGAGACTGAGCAATTGGTCGAGCAGGGCCTGCTGCCCGAAGATGAAGCCACCCCCTCTCTCTATGACCAGCATGGACCTAACACTCTCATGCAGAACCTCCTCGAAGGATTGAAACTCCCGCCAACCACAGTTGAGGCACCTCCTACGGAAGACGAGGAAGACCCCCTCGGTGCTCCTCAGAACCCCAGACCCAATTCCCCAACCCCCGTGGGTCAGGAGGAGATGGTCAGAGAGGGCGGGGACGACTTAGATGCTAGGCTAGAGCAGATAGCGGCTGAACTCGCTCGAAGGGACGGCTTGAAGGATGGTACCCAGCACGCACAGGGGCTTGCTGAAGGAAGACCAAGTCCGGGAATCACCCCGCGTTCAGCAGGTGACAATCCGATGTTCAGACACCTTCGTCCTGAGTTAGAGCAGATGCAATCAGACACGGAAGCAGAGATTGGCAGGCGTGATGAGAACAGGGAAGCGCGAAGGGCGGTAAGACGAGGGGTCTGAATGCCCCTCGATAGCCCTATTGAGATTGCCTTCCTACTACTCAAGGAGCGCAAGTCGCCAGAGGCTAGACAGCACAAACTGGAATACGACACGAAATACGAGTCGAGCCCGGAGAGGGTGAAATACCGTGAGGACTTGAATCGAGAGAGGAGACGAAGAGGCATCTACGGCAAAGGTGGTGGCAAGGATGTCAGCCACACGGCAGGTGGGAAACTAACTCTAGAGAATGAGCATTCTAATCGGGCTCGGCACTTCAAGGACAAAGGCACTCTCAGGCATATCAATTGAGTCTGAAATAACAGAACCCTTATCATCTCCCCTCATGTGGGGTCTATTTAGAGGTCACTACCATGAGCAGACAAGACCCCAATGATAAATCAGAGATGAGACTGACAGGATTGATACTTACACAATCAGCGCTTATTGGTGCAGGTGTGGGTGTTTTCGATGCAGGAATATGGCTACCGGGAGGAAGTGATGCAGGGCATTATGTGAATGGGATAACATACTCCATGGGTGCTCTAGCAATACAGATTCTAGCCTACTACCTGTTCAAGATGTTCTTCGAGGAGCAGATGCAGGAGAAGGTGAGAGTCTCAGAGATGCAGAGGCAGAGGGATTACCGCTTCAGGGAGCAGCAATTCAGTTACGACCAACGCAGGGCTGAGATGGAGTTGAGGATGCAGGAGATGCAGTTGGAGAAGGAACTGGTATTTATGCAGAACAATCCCGGAAAGATGCCACCTCAGTTCAACTCTGGCGCTGTGTCTGGTTTGGGGATTGACATGCATAACACAAGCATCCCCCCGCAGAATACGGGCGCTTTGAGCATGGGCCTTGATAGCCTATCTGACCAATTCATCCCAGAGACACCAGTCACTCCCAGAGTCCCTCCCTCAGAAAACATCAGACTCAAGAAGGACGGCACTCCCGACCTGAGATACAAAAAGAGTCAATAATCGAGATGGGATGGGGTAAGCGATGGGGCGCATATTCAAGACTCCCAAAGACGACTCTGTTGAAGAGACCTTGCGAGCGATGCACCTCGCTAATACCGTTGACAACACATACGAATGGGGCGTTGGCTGGCTCAGGACCCTTCTAGCCGCCGTCATCTCAGCGTTAATCGTGAGTTACATTGAGTCTACCAGCAATTTCACCCTATGGGGTTGGACTGTTGAGTGGTTCTGGGGAGAGGTGCAGGCCTTGGCCGATTGGCTTGCCTCTAAAGTGAGCAATATAGGGTGATACCTTGGTTGGTAGCGGCAGCGTATTGATGGGCGTAGCCATCTATGGAAAGGCCCTCTATAACTCTTGGAAGCCCAGAAAGGTCGGTATCTACGGCACAAGCATGGTCGGGAAGACCACATTAGACCGCTACATGACCACTCCGGGTGAGATGGAGGAGATTGGTGAGGACGAGAGGACTGAGCACTTCAAATTACTAACTCGCTACATGCTCCCCAAACCCACTAGGAAGCGAGTGGGTTGGAATAACGAGAAGAGAGTGGTATACTCCGCAGACATAGGAGGGCAGGAGAGGTTCTGGAATCTATGGATAGACGATATGGTGGCCAGACAATGCGAGGTAGTGGTATACATGTTCGATGACAGGGCATTCAAAGGTGGTGGTGATGGTTTGGAGCAGATTGCCGGTTTCAAGTTCCTCGTTGATTCACTCATCAATCGAAGTTACAGATACAGGACTCTCAAGAGCAGGTGGAAGGGGAAGAAATACGCTCCGAGGTTGCTGATGCTAGTCGCTAACAAGGCTGATAGGTTCTTCGACAAGAAGGCTGCCGAACTCTGGCAGCAGGGTAGGATAGGCGAGCACAAGATATTCGACCCCTTCAGAGACGACCTCATCAGACTTCAGAAAGCGGGATTGCCTACAAAGCGTGCTTTCATGGCGACTAGGGTAGGTTGGAATGTGGAAAACACCATGATAGATTTATTGACCACATGAGTGACCTTTTTCATGTAGGGGGGCATCGGACAGACATGGCACGGAGCAAGACGACTACATCTTTGGTCTCTTCTGGGGGAGAAAGCAGGTCTCTTAGGACTACAGTACCGATGTGGATTATTCGTCAGTTCGGCCTGTCTGCTGGTAGCCAGTTGGAGTGGAGCCTTTCTGCTCAAAATGGCACAATGTCTATTCACGTCACACCTGCGGAGGATTAAACATGGTCGGCGGTCTACTAGATGTCCCGGACAATATGTATCGAACAGTGACTGGTGCCCCACTACAAGGGGCTCAGACATTAAGCAGTTTGAATGAGGCAGCGATGATGGCCTTGGCGCAACAGGGAAATCCCCAATTCAACCAAGCAGCCATAATGGAGCAGGCGACAGCCCAGCAATACATGCAGAATGTCGGAATCCAGCAGAACCTAGAGGTCCCGAAGGTGAACTTCTACCCGTCCAGACATGCGGACCCAAGGAAGGCTAGGAGAAAGGACATCAAACAGGCATACAAACTCCTCAGACCCACCAAGCGTTCGATTATAGACCCACGAAGGGCACTCTTCTGGAGCAATTACAGATACAACAAGGACAGTGGGACTTGTGTGGTAGATGGTTGCAATTGCAAGCAACTCATAGAGTATGACAATCTCTACGCTCGCATCACTGACGAGGACTCAGGACGCAGCCTCTGGGAGATGTATTGGCAGAACCCAATCTCCGGTGAGACCGAGGCTTTCCTCGCACGAACAGGTGTGACCAGTGGGAGACAGATGAGGGGGACCTATTGTCCAGAGCATCTCCATCTATACCATCTCCTCTGCAAGTGGGAATCTGAGCAAGATAGGGAGGACGAGATGAAACCCAGCCGATTCCGAGACAAGATGAGGAAGGGTGTCAGTATAGTGACTGTCCCTGTAGGGGCGATAAAGAGTTCAGAGCCTGTTGCCCCAGAGATGGTTCAGAAATACGAGCAGTTCTTCCAAGAGATAGAGAGGGACGCCAACAAGACAGGGGGGATAAACATCTGGCATGTCCCCAACCCAGAGACTGGTCTCAATGAGATAACCATGATACAATTCGATATGAGGATGTTCCAGAAGGAAGCGACAGAGCAAGCGGCTGCTGCTCAAGCGGCATTCAACACCGTTCTCAACCAACAGGCTCAAACCCTGAACCCCTCTCCGGTCGTTCAACCACCACCTGTGGTGGCACCAGTCACAACGGATGTGGTTCAATGAGTCTAGGTCTTTCTAATATGGGCGCACAATCAACCAACACATTGAGTCTAGGTGCTGCTGCTCCGGCAAATACCTACGGTGGGGCTTCTTACAATACCGCTTATGGGGGTGCTTCACCATTCACAGCAGGAATCCTAGGTGGGGCGGGCATCTCTCAGCAACAGTACGGCGCTCCTATGGCCCCTCCTTCTGAGACTGAGATTCTAGCAGCCATGCTAGGGACCTTACAGCCCATTGACAGATTCATCATCAGTCAGAACATGCCCGTGTTCATCGAGATGCTGTCTAACATCACCACCTTCTCCCTCCTCAATATACTCAAGAACTGCACTTTCGCTGTGGATGAGGAGGGCACTATGGCCCTTGAGGTGACTAGCCTACCAAGTGATTTGCAGACCCTCAGTGCTGAGAACATCATAGCGCAACTAAACTCTCTTCAGAACACTTCGATGCAGGCAATCCAACAGGCGGAGAATGAGAGGAACCAAATCAAAGCAATGGCCGACCAATCATTGATGCAGGGAATGCTCGGTGCAGCCATGAACGACCCCGGCATGATGGAGAATGCAGGTCAAGCAGTTGGTGGTATGTTCAACAGAGCACTATTCGGGAGGACCTAAGATGATGTCCGGTAATCCAATGCCCTCATCAGTCGCCAATATGTCGCTACAGATGTTCTCGCCTAGGCGAAGCGTCATAATCGACATGGTCATGATACAACTAATCAGCGCCATACTATGCGCCCTATTCATACTGGTTCTCAAGGGTAATGAAATCAATCAGACAGACGCCTCAATGCTGATAATCGGCATCTTCGGTTCCTTCATGGGACTAGGGACAATCTATTCCCGCATAAATAGAATGTAGTACGTATAACGCACCAACATTAATTTGGTCACTACCTTTCCGCTCCTTCATGGCCGAGCGTGAGCAAGTTGTCAAGAGGTCCTGCGCCTTTTGCCAAAGCGAGGAAAGGGAATCCTTGGAGGAGGCCCTGTTGGGCGGTTTGTCACCCAAAGCACTAGACAAGGAAATGGGTTGGAGAGCCAATACCGCAGACCGTCATTTCCGCAATCACATGGGTGACTATCATATGGCCGCTAATCCTTCTTGCACTCTCTGCTCAAGTGACCAGAGAAGCGAGATGGAATCATCTTACTTCGAGGGGGCAATGACGAGCGAGGACATAGCAGAGAAGATGGAATGCCCTGAGACCACTGTATACAATCACATGAAGTATCATTTCCAACCCCTAGTGAGAAGGTCTGCAGCAGCGGAGGTAGCAATAGAGTTAGGTCAGGAGATGACCGTGCTCAGGAGCAACGTGGAGAAACTCAATGACAAGTTCGGTGAACTGATGGTTGATGGCAGCATTCATGAGGATGGATTCATCAAAGACGCGGTGACCCTACATAAGGAAGTGAGGGAGAGCATCAAGGACCTAGTCAAACTAGATGAGAAGTGGGGCCCTGATAATGTTGGGGCTCAAGTGAACCAGACCATTAACATCCTACAGGTGGAACTAGCCAAGGAGAGCCCGGAGAGTTGGAAGAGGATAAAGAATCAACTGATTGACCAGATGGAGGGTGCGAATTGATAGTGATAAGCGACCTCATACAGATGGGCCATCCCGGTTATAGGCTCCTGAAAGGGGATAAGACCATCACAGAATCGCAATTGCCAATCTTCTTGGATTACGTCACTCTAGTGTATGAGAGGTTCAAGTTCTACATCAACGAGGAATCATACGGGAAATTGGACTACGGTAGTCACCTGATGGAGGTGATAAATTGCTTGAAGGTCCTTGCTGAGAGTGATGACCCCGGAGAGGTGATACCTGTCAGGGCAACTCTGAGGAACACCCTTCAGGATTTCGAGCAAGAGTGCAAGAGGATGGGCTCTTGCTTCACCAACCCACCATTCGTGAAAGAGTTCTACAATGACTTGGCTGAAAGGGTGATTGACTCAGCAGAGGCAATGATGGGAACACATGGTATCATGGAGGGCATGGAATGACAGAGGGGATAATGGGGCGTGGTAGCGATACCAGAATGTACGCTCCTAGAAGCGAATCCTCGACCATGTTCAGATACAACGATGGTGAAGACAGATACAATCCCGCTGACCCCAGATACGCAGATGCAGAGAAGGAGAAGAAGCAGCGAGAGCAAGATTCCCAAGAGATGAGGCAGAGGGCGAGGAAGCACATCAAAGTGAAACCAAGCATGCTAGAGGAGTTCATGCTTGAGGATGAGACGCCTGAGGATGAGATGCCTGAGGGACCTGAGAAGTTCGATATCGACAGGGAACTATCCGCACAGACTGGGCCTGTTGGTAATATGGGTGCATTGACAAGCCTAGCGTCTGGCGCAAGAGGTCCCGGTTTCGCATACGGGCATCCGGTGGCGATGGGAGAGCCAATGGAACTGGCCTTCCTGCTACTCAAGACTTTCAGCGAAGAAACACCTGATGTCGCTATGCTGAGACCACTTCACAGACCAGCCAAGGATGATGAGGATGGTAGGGCCTCTGAGGAGAGGAAGAAGTGGAAACCAAGCACTGGTATGTTCAAGAAACCGCCGGGCGGCATGATGGGTGGGATAGGTGCTACTGACCGTTCCTACAAGGCGAAGAGGAGAGGGGTGACCAGAGGGAAGAAGACTGGTATGATGAATGCCCCGCTAGCAGTGGAGATGGCGCACAGGACCATAGCGACAATGCAACCCAAGTCGAAGGACCCAGCGGCCTATCGTGAGTATATGGGTCAACAAGGGGCGATGAAGAGGCAAGGTAATGTGAGGGTAACTGCTTCCACACCACAGAAACTGGCTCCTAGGAGATATTTCGCAGGGGACACAGGAGGAGGTAGGCTACAATCCCTACTTCCAAATGAGAGGGGTATGCCCAAGCCTAAACTGAAACCACACAGGCCACCTCCAATAGTCCCACCAAGAATAAGCGGAGCACCCAAACTCAACTTGGGGGGCTCTACCAACCCCTTCTCGCAGAGCATGTCAGGGCAGAGCATGGCCACGTCCTTCGATAGGCATCCCGGAAGCGAACTCCAGAAGAAGATGACTCATGGTGACAGGGAGCAACTCAGGCTACTGATGCACAGAGTCAAGAACATGTTGGCGGAGAAGGAGAGGACGAACAAGGGGAAGGGAGACAAAGACACCAGTGGAGGAGGTAGCAATCTCCCCAACCACCCAGCCAATGGGCCCAAGCAAACCAACAGGAACGAAGGTGGGACATCTGACCCGACCAACGACCCTAGGGATTTCGGTGCGGACCCTGTTGGTGTCTATACCAGCAGAGGTGGAAGGACAGCATGAGCATAATCCACAAGATACTGAACTCACCTCTAGCCATAAGGAAGGGAGAGGGGATATACCGGGTGGACCCTGAGACTGGGGAGCCTGTCTTCATCGGCATGCCCCGACCAGAGATGACGCACTCCGAGGGCAACCCCCTGAAATACGGGTTCGACCTACCCCTACATGCCCATCTGGGTGACCGGACCCCACACGGGAATTGGAAAATCGGCCCTCATGGTGACATGGTCTGGGAAGACCAGTTCGGGCATCATCACAGGCACGGCATAGATGGCGTGGCCAACATGCTGGGCAAGATTGGCGTGAAGGACCCAGCAGCCATGATTAACGAGGCAATCAAAATCACAAACGAGAACCACACCTTGGGGGAGAAGGCGCACATGCCGGGTTTCAACGACCCCGCTTGGAGGAAACTGAGGTATCATCAATACAACCCATCCCATACTGTTGAGAATGCCTACAGTTACCCGTACAATGGCGGCAAGGGGACACTAGCGACAATCAATCTCAGTTCCGCTGCCAAGGTCACAGCGTCTGGCCAACCGCTCGACCAGCACCCGGAGTCATATCGCATCGGATTCGCGCCAGTCCTCAGAACGCTGATTGAGGCGGCTGGATTGCAAGTCCCCAAGTTCATGGAAGGCATAACGCATTCATACATCTCTGGCAGGTTCCTCAGTGATGACCCTAGTGGTAAATACCAACAACCAGTGAAGAGGCTACGAGCCAAGTACGGTGAGAAACTGAACCCGGACAACACCCTCTCCCATGAGCATGCCCAGCACATCGGGGCTACGAAAAACACGGTTGCCCCCTTCCAAGATGACGTACACACATGGGAGATGATGCCAGTCCTCCCCAAGATACTGAACCATCCCGCTCTGATGCAGCACTACAAGGAGACTCAGGGCAAGGGTGGTGGCGGGAAGAAGGCCAAGCACACGATATACACCAAATACCTAACGGAAATGGCAGACCAGATGCTCGCTAACACCGACCCTGAGGTCCTAGATACCCCTCTCATAGGGGCTAATCCACCCATTACTCTCAGAAGCGCCTTGGAGTCTGATGTAGACAGGAATTCATTGGTCGCTTCCATGATGCAGAGCCCCGGTGCGTTGAGTTTCCTACTTGGCAACCCGGAGAACGAAGGTCCAGCCAAATGGATTCTCGGTCATATGGAGGAGAAGATGCTGGCAGGTCTCGACCCAGAGGGGATGGCCGCCTATCAGAACGCATTGGAGGGCGTCACTGGTGGCAAGACCCAGCACACGCAAGACAAGCATGGTCACAACCTAGCCGCACGGCTGTTCGCAATGGCCCACATAGTGGACCCAGAGGAGTTGGCCAACTTCTCGATGGGGGAAATGCCTGAAGCAGAGCAAGAGTTGGTCGAGCAACAGAACAGAATCTTCGATGTGGTTGCCCACTCCCTCTCACAAGCCCACGGCCATCAGCCGAACAGGGCTCTGACAGCAATGGACGAGATACCAGCCTACAACCAAGTCACCATGCCGAAGGGTCTGGAGGGAGTGATGACTGGCGGGGACCTACCACAGCACATAACGGAGAACATGGTGCAGCAAATAGAGCAACTGCCCCAACCAGTCGTCCAAGCAGAGGGCGTGCCTGATGAGGCAGACGCTCATAAGGAGATGTGGCAGAAAACTGGGGATATGACTCAAGAGCAAAGGCAGAAGATATACGACATCGCTCAACGCGGTTATCCAGAGAGGAACATACCAGCACCCGTTCTGGCAGAGAGACCAGAGCGTGAACTATCCGCCTTCGCTCAGAATCAGAGGGTGGCTCAAGAGATGACTCACCCAGAGACGGGCATGCCGTTGAACGAGCAAGAGGTGATGGCTCGCTTCTTCAACACCATGCGACAGCAGACTAATTCCACGCAGACCAGAATCACTGACCCTCGATTCCAATCACCAGAGAACCCCCCAATAGCCACTAGTTTCGACACCGTCTCAGTGGAGGACAGGATAATCAAGGCGATGGAGAGGATGCAGATGCTCGATGCGAAGCAGGACATGGCTGTCTTGAGCCAAGCGATAACCGTCCCACTCAACAGGGAGAGCGAGGACGACCTCTCCTTCTTGGCCATGAAGATGGGAATCACCAAGCAGGACGTGCGGGGCATAGCGCATAGCAAGGGCGACTGGCACAGGATAGCGAAGGCATATGACATCAAACCTATAGTGGTGAAGGCCGTGAAGGTATCATTGGAGGCGGAATGATGGGGAAGGTATTGGTACGCAAGGCTAATCCAGATGCGACTAATCTGATGGGTTCTTTACTAGGTAGTGGACCCAAGACCCGTTTGGGCCAAGCCTTGGGTGGGGGCCTAGGGGGGCTGTCCTTCCTGACCAGACTTGCCACCGCAGGGGAGCAACAGCAAGATGCCGTCTCTGCCCTAGGCTCTGCGGGTCTCGCTGCTTATGGTGGCTACAAGGGAGGAGCGCAATTAGGTGATGGCGTCATGGATGTGGGTCATAACATATACCAGAAAGTCAATCCGATGTCAGAAACGAATGTGGCAAATAGGGATGCTAAGAGTGCAGCAAGGCAACAAAAGAAAGTGCAAAGGAGATACTCACACCTCCCAACGGATGAAGACGGGAACCTCCCAACGTACCCGGAGGGTCACAAGAAAGCGGGGAGGATAGACCCTAAGGCATCAGGGCTCGCAGAAGCAAGGCAGAGATTCCCTTCGACAGAAGGGAGAGAAGGGACCAAGGGGGATTGGGATGCATGGGCGGAGAAGAACTCCTTCGATTTCCCTCAAGGAGAAGACTCATGGATGCCCTCATGGTTGCAGGATAACCCTTTCCGAGCAGGGGTTATCGGAAAGCCAAGCAAGTCGGGCAAAAAACAATCGGTTCGGGGCTTCAAGGGCTGGCAGCCCAATCTCTTCGATGCGACTGCGACAGACTTCCCCC
>Ga0208158_1000307_pt1 | contig 18767 bp, 20 predicted proteins | sample 8_EtaG_FD_184081 | JGI IMG/M metagenome (GOLD analysis project Ga0208158, IMG submission 184081) | Marine viral communities from the Subarctic Pacific Ocean - 8_ETSP_OMZ_AT15162 metaG (SPAdes) (version 2) | ecosystem: Environmental > Aquatic > Marine > Oceanic | place: Pacific Ocean | collected...
ATCATCATGTGATGAAATTGCTAGAGCTTGCAAACACTCAGCCCTCGAAGCTGGTGAATACTATAAACTACGACTGCCTATTGAAGCTGATGCTAACATCGGAAACAACTGGGCAGAGGTACACTAATGCTATTAATTGATACAGATTATGTAGCTTACAAATCAGCTCAAGCCACTGAAGAGTCCCTTGATTTTGGAAATGACGTAATTATTGCGCAATCTAACTTCAAAGACTGTTTAAAAGTGTTTGAGCGTGAGCTAAAAAAGATTACAACCGCTATGATGGATGATGAAATCATCTTATACTTTTCGAGTCCTCAGAATTTTAGGAAAGAAATTTTTCCGGATTATAAAGGCCACAGAAACCGCCGCAAGCCCCTGGGGTATAAACGGCTGGTCAATCACTGCCGCGATAATTATAACACTGTTGTTAGGCCATACCTAGAGGCAGACGATTCTCTAGGCATAGATGCAACTCATTATTCTAGAACAATAGGTGAACACATCATAGTCTCACCTGATAAAGATATGCGTCAGATTCCTGGTGTCCTATGGGACATGACGAATGACGTAGAAGAAATTACTAAGGAAGATGGAGACAGATGGCATCTAATTCAGAGCTTAGCTGGTGACCCTACTGATGGGTACTCAGGCTGCCCTGGAATAGGAGTTAAACGTGCTTCAGACATCCTCAATAAACATGCAGAGCCCTGGCCTGCAGTATGCAAAGCCTACAATGATAAAGGATTGTCAGACGATGATGCTTTATTAAATGCTAGACTTGCAAAGATACTACAACACGAAGACTATGACTACGACCGCCAAAGACCCATCCTATGGTCCCCAGTATTACAATAGGGGATCAATAGAAGTCTGGGATTTCATTCGAGATCAAGAGTTAAATTATCATCTTGGTAATGTAGTGAAGTATGTATGCAGAGCTGGGCATAAAAAGACAGTAGGTAATCCAGACGGAAACCCTATTGAAGACTTAAGTAAAGCAATCCACTATCTATCAAATGAATTAGAGAATGTCACTAACCATTACTCCAGACATCCATCACACGTTCCTTACCAACCAAGCGAAGGAGTTTCGTGCGACTTATCAAGTTGGGAATTCCATAAGCAGGGAACGGCGGACTAGACAAAAAGATCTAGTTGTCGAGGAATTCAAAGAGTTTCTAGAAGCTGACAACCAAATGTTTAGAACAGGTCCAGAACCTAGAGCTCATTGTTTAAAAGAACTAGCTGATTTAGTCTATGTCTGTTATCAGTACGCTGAGAACTTAGGCTGGGACTTAGATGAAGCTTTACACCGTGTTCATACTAGCAATATGTCAAAGCTAGATGAAGATGGTAATCCCATCTATCGTAAAGATGGAAAGGTTCTTAAAGGACCAAATTATGCACCACCTACTTTAGAAGATTTAGTTTAATGACTGCAAATGTGATAGCTCGAACTGGCCGAGTTCAATCATGGATCGATAACCCTGAATCCAGATTGCCAGTATCCTGTACCGTCTTTGTAGTCGATGACTCCATGGAAGGTGATAATGGAATTGAAAAATCGTGGCGCTATGTATCTTTTGCATTACGCCATGGAGCAGGTGTAGCAGTACACCTATCAAATCTCAGACCAAAAGGTACTGAGAATGGTAAAGGATTAACTGCAAGTGGACCAGTATCATTCGCAAAAGTTTATTCAGTACTTAATGAAACACTTCGACGGGGCGGACATTATAAGAATGGCGCTTGTGTTATCCACATGGATATTGATCACCCTGATACTCTGGAATTTGTCACCACGCCAAGACATGAACTCCCATGGGTCAAAAGGTGCGTCGATCTTGACGACGAAAAGTGGAAAAGTACTGATAAGGAAACACGCGATGCCATAATATACGGTATCAAGTCAGGTGATATCTGGCTCAACAAAATAAAACACGATGAAAATGGGAACCGTATCTATGGAAATGTCTGTCTTGAGGTATACCTGCGATCACGAGGAACGTGCCTCCTCCAGCATATTAATCTCGGTGCCTGTACAATCGGCAACATACAAGAGGCTATCTTTACGGGTATGTCCGAACTGTGCGATCTTCATGGCCGAACAGGTGTTGGAGGGTCTGGAGAATATCTTCCAAGTGAAACGGACCGTCAAGTCGGACTTGGATTCCTTGGACTTGCCAATCTCTTACGAGGCTACCAAGTAACTTATAAAGAATTTGGTGAAGCACTTCATCAATTCAATAATGGGTTACAAACAACTGGTAAAGCTGGGCATATTGTTGTTGAATTATACAAAGGTATACAGCTAGCAGCTCAATGTGCTAGAGCTAATAAAATGGATAGGGCTTTTGCTATCGCTCCTACCGCCTCCTGTTCTTACAGGAGTGAAGATCGAGATGGCTACACATGTACACCAGAGATAGCACCACCTATAGCTCGGAGTGTTGACCGCGACTCTGGAACTTTTGGTGTACAAACATACGAATATGGCAACGTAGAAATTGCCAGTGAAGTTGGCTGGGATGCTTACAAGAAAGTAGCAGACGGCTTCATGATAATGTTAAACAATACGGGACTTCTTCACGGCTATAGCTTTAACTCTTGGAGTGATGTTATAGAATACGACAATGCGTTCGTGGAAGAGTGGCTTGACAGCCCCCAAACCTCTTTATATTATTCCTTACAGGTTATGGGTAACACTCAGGACAAGTCCAATGCATATGCTGCACTCGAAGACGCTGAAGCCGACGCATATCTGGAGGAAATACTTACTCCACAATGCGAATGCGGTGAATGAAATGAATCCTTATGACAAATTATTAAATAGAAAACGTAAGTGGTCTCCAGTACAGACCACTGCAGGTAAGCTCCAAGAAGGTGCGGAAGAAACAATATTCCGTGCCCTCGCTATGAGACATATGGAAGTTCCAGTCGGAGACTTCATACAAGAAGCCATCAAACATGAAATTCCAGAAACAGCGAGGGAGCTACTTGTGTCCAATATCAGGGACGAAGAGAGACATGATCTCGCTCTCGGTTATATCGCCGAGGCTCACGGTGTTGATGCAAAGGCTGAATCAGAAGCTAAAAGAATCAGAGAAGCCTGGATATCACATCCAGATCACACAATTCTTAAAGCCATGGTCGCTGAGCGTGCAATCTTCTTCGTACTCCTACCTTTCTTCCGCTTTAACGGTGACGCTGGAATGCGCACGGTGAGCGCGGATATTTCAAGAGACGAACAGGTACATGTCGGAGCTAATTCCCTGGTGTGTAGAGAGCTTGGCTTGACCATCTCTCCTAGTTTGGACAAGCTTAGGAAAGCTACTATCAACTGGGTTATGTCCCCATTGAAGTCAAGCTCTAACAAATATTTGGACAAAAAATTTTGGTTGGATCAGAGTGATTCTTTAATGTATAGAGGTAAAGCCGAAGGGCTTCTCGAAACACAGAGAGCTCGGATGCCAGCGTTCTTTGAACATGCAAACCCCAATCTTCCCAAATACGCTTAATACGAATCTGGAAGTACTGATCGAAGAACTAGACGAGCAGTTTCCAGATGTCATGCCTGACCTAAGACTCTCAGAAAAAGAGTTCGCATACAGGGCAGGACAAGTAAGCGTTGTAAGATATCTTAAAAACAAACTAACTAACGACGAGGAATAAAAACATGTGTGGTTCTCCACCATCCCCGCCGCCGCCTCCACCACCTCCACCCCCACCTCCTCCTCCTCCTCCACCAGTACCACCTCCAGTAGTACAAAATCTGCCTAGTAGCGCAGCTCTTGACGTAACCGATCAAGGTGAAATCGAAGGTGGAAAGGTACAACAGTCTGATGCTAAGAAAGCATCTAAGAGACAGAAGAGGCGTCGTGGATCTAAGCAGCTTGCAGCTCCCGATGAGAAGAAGCAAGCATCACCACAAGCTCCTGGTACAGTTAATACTGGACAAGGCACTACCCCACAAGGTGGTACAGGCACAGGTGCTGGCGGCAATGTAAATACAGGAAATACCAATACAGGTAACAGAAGATAATGGAATTAGCACGGCAACGATATGGTAAATTATCTAGTGGCCGTACCAATTTCCTTGACGTAGCACTTGAATGTGCTAAGCTTACAATCCCTTCCATCTTAATTGATGAGGAGGGAGCGACTAACTACACAAAGATTCAAACTCCTTGGCAGTCAGTCGGTGCTAAAGGTGTAGTGACTCTAGCCTCTAAACTTATGCTAGGGTTACTACCACCCTCTACAAGTTTCTTTAAACTCCAACTAGATGACTCTAAGTTAGGAGTAGAGATACCTGCAGAACAAAAGAGTGAGATGGATCTAAGCTTTGCTAAGATTGAACGGATGGTTATGGAAAGCATAGCTGCTTCTACTGATCGTGTTCAAATCTTCTCAGCTATCAAACATCTTGTAGTCACAGGTAATGCATTGCTTTACATGTCTAAAGATGGTATGAAGATGTATCCACTCAATAGGTATGTAGTAGAACGTGATGGAAATGGTAACGTAACTGAGATAATTACACGCGAACGGGTCAACCGTCATGTACTCACAGCAATGGCTGGAGTAAACTTTCTAGAATCACCTGAACGTGGTGTCGTTGACAGCAGCACAGGTGGACACGACAAGGATGTAGATGTCTACACTTGTGTTAGAGCTAGTAAGAAAGGGTGGTACTGGCATCAGGAAGCTGATGACAAGATGATCCCTAACAGTGAGGGTAAGTCCCCACTAGATAAAAGTCCTTGGTTACCACTACGGTTTGTAACAGTGGACGGGGAAGATTATGGAAGGTCAAGAGTTGAGGAATTTCTCGGCGATTTGAAATCACTAGAAGCATTGATGCAAGCTCTAGTTGAGGGAAGTGCAGCGGCAGCTAAGGTTGTCTTTACTGTATCTCCATCCTCTACTACGAAGCCAGCAACACTAGCAAATGCTAGCAACGGTGCTATCATTCAAGGGCGGCCAGATGATATTGGAGTAATACAAGTTGGTAAACAAGCTGACTTCCGTACTGCTTTTGATTTAGCTGGTGTCATTGAACGTAGAATATCAGAAGCTTTCCTTGTATTAAACCCAAGACAGTCAGAACGTACTACTGCAGAGGAAGTACGGATGACGCAGATGGAACTAGAACAACAGCTAGGTGGACTATTTAGTTTACTTACAGCTGAGTTCTTAATACCATACTTAGACCGTAAGATGCACACACTGACTGTATCTAAAAAAATTCCTTCACTACCTAAAGGGTTGGTTAATGTTACAATTGTAGCTGGTATCAATGCGTTAGGCCGTGGACAAGATAGAGAATCACTTATTACATTCATCACTACTATTTCTCAGACTATGGGACCAGAAGCTCTGGCTCAATTCTTGAATCCTGATGAGGCTATCAAGAGATTGGCAGCTGCTCAAGGTATTGATGTACTTAACCTAGTTAAGAGTGTAGAAGAAAGGAATGAAGAGCAGCAGCAACAGATGCAGCAACAACAACAAGCAATGATGATGCAGCAAGCAGGTCAGTTTGCTAAGTCACCACTTGCAGATCCAGAGAAGAACCCTGGAATTTTAGAGAGCTTACAAGGCGCTATGGATAGCCCACAAGCACAACAAGCAGCACAACAAGCAGCACCCGCACCCCAGTAAACTATGGCAAACACAATTACATACGATCCATCTAATGATCCAGTAGAGTTAGCTTCCGATGCAGCTAGGGACCAAGAGAACCTAGCTCAAGGCGAGAAGATGGCTGAAGAGCAGTCAGAATTACTGGCTGGTAAATATAAAAATGCTGAAGAATTAGAGAAAGCTTATCTTGAATTACAGAGTAAACAAGGTAGTCAGGAAGAGGAGATTACTACTGAAGAGACCACTGAAGAAGGTCAGTATGGTGATCCTTACCAACAAGATGGTGCTGTTAACTATGATACTGTTGAACAGATTTATGGTGAACAGATCACAGCTCAGCTAGAAGATGCAGGAGTTGATCCCTGGAAGATTGCTCAGCACTTTGAAGCTAATGAAGGTAACATAACTCAAGAGATGAATGATTCTCTAGTTAATGCAGGTATACCTCAAGACACAATTGATGTATACTTACAAGGATCTAGAGCACAAAGAGGTTGGGGTGACTCAGCTGAACTTACTGATTCAGATGTCTCTGAGATACATAACTTAGCTGGCGGTAAAGCTGCTTATGATACCTTAACTCAGTGGGCTGGTAACAACTTACCTGCTGATGATGTCAAAGCGTTTGATGATGTAGTTGCTACTGGTAATAAGTCAGCATTAAGGTTCGCAGTTAAAGCACTTAATGCACAGATGGAAGACGCAATAGGTAGGAATCCTGACCTTGTAACTGGTAAGACACCTAGTCAAGGTAGTAAGTATCGTAGTATGGCTGAAGTTGTACGCGATATGGGTGACAGTAGATATGAATCAGACCCTGCTTACAGAGCAGACATTCAACAAAAACTAGAACGATCTAACTTAAACGTATGACAACACAAGGAATTAAAAGCTCCCGCATGAAAGAAGAAGCACAGCTTATTGTAGATAGCGGTGGAGCTGAAGGTCTCTCTGAGCAACAGTTCAAAGATCGTTGGGGCAAGACTCCAGCTGAAGTATTAGGTACTGGTAAGAAGGATGAGTGAGAAAGGTAAGCCTAAAAGAGGTGAAGATAAAAGTTTTCTTGAAGGCATAGGTGAGTTTGGCAAAGCCATTGTTGAAACTCCTGCTAAGATAGTTGAAGTAGGAGTAAAACTTAACAAGCGTAAGCAAGCAACTGACAAAGCAACTGCATCTTATAGAAAATAATGGCACCTCGCTACCGCTTTCTCAGCGGGAACAAAAAGAAGAAAAAGAAAAAGGTTAAAAAAGAGAAACCTAAAAAAGTTCACTACAACTAATGACTAACAACCGCTGGTGTCCTTACACTATCTTTAAGTCAGCACTTCCAGTTGATATGTGTAACAACATAATCAATGCTCATTGTTACAAAGAGTATACACTTGGAGGAATCCTCACCGGTAAAGGTGACAGTGGTTCAATCAAGCATGACTTAAGGAATGTCCACATCCAAGGTACTGAATTAGAATGGCTTAATGCTATGCTGATTGGGTACACTAGGATTGCAAACAACCACAACTTTGATTATGATTTAACAGATTATGACAAAGAACGGGCACAGTTTTCTAAGTATGATGTAGGTATGTACTTCAATAATCATATGGATTATAGTTGTGACAGAAAATCTATTGCAAATACTAGGAAGCTTAGTGTAACCGTACAACTATCAGATGAGAATGACTATGAAGGAGGTGATCTCCTTCTAGACTATGCTGATATGGAAGACTGGAGTTGGGAAGCTGACTCAAATAAACTAGTATGTCCTAGAGAACAGGGCACTATTATTGTATTTGATAGTCGGTGGATACACCAAGTCCAGCCTGTAACTCATGGAACTAGATACTCTCTAGTTAAATGGGTACATGGGGATTACCCTCTAAGATAAGTTAAGTGGCGGCCCGAACAGTTCATCGTCCCCGCCTTAGTACATCAATCTTATTTACTAATGCCTAACAACAGATTTGCTACAGAACCTCAAGTTGAGGTCGTTACTCCACCTACTACTCAAGAGTACCTGGAGAATGCTGAACGTGTAAATGGCTGGCTCGCAATGATTGGATTCAATGCAGCAGTCGGTGCTTACCTATTCACTGGACAAATCATACCTGGAATATTCTAGGTAACAAAGGCGGCTCGTATGTCGATACAGTAGAAGCCACCTCACGCCACGTCCGTTCAACCTTCTCTTGAAGGTCGCATGAAACCACAGCATGGAACGGGGTTGTGGTACTGGAGTATTAACAATGACTGTTAAACTAAGGTATCGTGGTGTTGAGTACACAAAAACTTCCAATTAACTTAACATGAAAACATTTGCAATTGCTCTAGCGGCAACAACTTTCGCTTCTGCTCCTGCAATGGCTGGCGTTTATACTAACGTCGAGTCTAACGCATCCTATACAGGCAATGATTATACTTCCCGTACTACTGATCTACACGTAGGTTACGAAGGCGAGGTAGGTGATCTTGGATATTATATTCAAGGTGGCCCAGCCCTTGTCAACGGTGACGGCGCGGACGGATCAACTGAATTCTCAGGCAAGCTCGGAGCTTCCGTAGCTGCATCTGAGAAACTAGATGTGTATGGAGAAGTATCATTCATTACTGATGAAGATGCTGATAATGCATATGGCACAAAAATCGGTGCCAAGTATAGCTTCTAAATGAAGTATCTTGAATCCCCCTGGGCATGTGTTATCATGCTCTTGGGGTTCTTCACTGCAGTAGAGCTCATGCATTTAAATGCACATGAGAATTGCCGTGGTGATTGCCCCTGTAACACTGAACTTACTAACGAATACTAATGTACTCATTATTTGATTCCTACTTTACACCACCTACTCGTACAGTCTACGTTGTATCGGAGGAACAACTTGGCAAACTCAAACTCACTCAAAAAGAAAACGAAGTCAAAGAAGCCAAAGCCCAACTTACGCAACTTGATAGTGCTTACCAAAGAAGAAAATCAGACCTCGTGGATTTACTGGCCAACCTGGAATCCGAAATAAAAAACCTGGAGCCTGCTAAAGATGGAAAAAGCTAATGTAACATGGCTAGGATCTGAGAACAAATCCGAACCAGAACCTACTGAAGGTCAGAAGATTGCTAAAGCAACTGATGACTACATGAATAACGAGACAGAAGAGATTGATCTAGAGACAGCATTAACTACTCTATGATCAGGAAGAGAGGCACCTCAGAGTCGGACCTCTCTTTCATTGGCACGAGCCCGATACGTCGGATACCTTTTGCCGTCTAGACGGTGGGGATAGACCCGCAAACAAACGCGCAACAATTTCAGCTGAGAAACTTATATAAACTTTTAAAAAGATAAATGGCTAATGCTTTAACTACCGCTTTAGGTAAGATTAATAGTACTGGTTCAACCCCTCTAGCCCTGACGACAAACCAGGCTGGGTATGATGCCAAGTACGGAACCTATCTGAAACTCTTCTCAGGAGAGCTCTTCAAAGGTTTCCAGCATAACACAATCGCCAGGAATCTTGTTACTCGTCGTACCCTAAAGAACGGTAAATCTTTACAGTTCATCTACACGGGACGCATGAGCGCCGACTACCATACCCCAGGTACACCTATCTTGGGTACAGAGAACGCGCTGCCAGTAGCTGAGAAGACCATCCAAATGGATGACCTCTTGATCAGCTCTGCATTCGTTTACGACCTTGACGAGACCCTAGCTCACTACGAATTACGTGGTGAAATCTCTAAGAAGATTGGTTTTGCTCTCGCAGAAAAATATGATAGACTCATCTTTAGAGCTATCTCACGTGGTGCCCGTAAGGCACACCCCATCTCGGCTTCAGGTAAAGTTGAGCCAGGTGGATCTACAATCCAGGTAGGCTCCGGTTCCGGTGCAGCTGGTGACGCTCTTGATTCAGGTAAACTTGTATCAGCATTCTTTGAAGCTGCAACACAGCTAGATGAGAAAGGAGTATCACAAGAAGGCCGTGTCGCCGTACTCTCACCTCGCCAATACTATACTCTTATTGAGAACGTATCATCTAATGCGCTTATCAATAGAGATCAGCAAGGTGATGGATTGCAGAAAGGTAAAGGAATCTTATCTATTGCAGGTATTGATATCCTTCAGTCCATGAACGTACCTTTCCAAGGTAAGTATGGTACTGCAACAACTATCGATAATGCTGGTTCATTCGTTGGTCAAACAATGGAGAACGCCTCAGTTGCACAAGGTGGAGTCAACAATGACTACGGACTTGCTAATACTTGGGGTACATCTTGTGGACTCATCTTCCAGAAGGAAGCCGCAGGTGTCGTTGAAGCTATCGGACCACAGGTTCAAGTAACGAGTGGTGATGTATCAGTGATTTACCAAGGCGATATTATACTCGGACGTTTAGCAATGGGCGCCGACTATCTTAACCCTGCCTCATGTATTGAACTACATACTACAAATACAGCTCCAACCACATTCTAATCAATATACCTTTAACCAACATATACAGGGGTACTTCGGTACCCCTTTTTTTATATCATGGCAACCCCTACTTATGCAACATCCAGTGAATTGGATGCTGTAAACTCAGTCTTAATGAGTGTCGGAGAGAGTCCAGTTAATACCCTTGAAACTCAAAGCCCCGAAGTGGCTATTGCACAGACGACTCTTCGGCAGATAACTAGGGAGATTCAAGCCGAAGGCTGGTCTTTTAATTCCGAACAATCCGTTAAATTTATTCCTGATACTAATGATCAGGTAGAATTAGGAGATAATATCCTTAGTGTTGATATCAGCCGTTACTACCATTTGGATACATATGATGTGACGATGAAAGCAACAACCTCAACTGTCAATAATAAGCTAGTTACCACCCGAAAACTATATGACCGCTATAGAGCAAATACAACAGGTGCAGATACATTCCCTGATGAAACAGCTATGTATCTAGACATTGTGTATGCCTATGCTTTTGAAGATATTCCACAAGTATTTAAAGATTATATTACTGCTAAAGCCTGTCGTATAGCTTCCATGAGAATGGTAAGTGATGAAGGATCAAACGCAATCTTACAACAGGATGAAGTAGTAGCAAGAGCGAACGCAATTGAATATGATACAGCACAAGCTGATTATAATGTATTTAATGATGGACGCAACAGGCAATCTTACACCAGCTTCCGACCCTTTAAAGCTTTACAAAGATAATGCCAGCAATTAACCAACGCATCCCTAATTTTTTAGGAGGTGTTTCACAACAGCCAGACTTTATTAAATTTCCAGGTCAGTTAAGAACCTGCCATAACGCACATCCTGATGTAACCTTTGGTTTACAGAAGAGACCCCCTGGTGAGTACGTTGGTAAGTTAACTAATGCTGTAGATGGAGGTCAATGGTTTGATATCATCCGAGATGATGATGAGAAATATTTAGTACAGGTTACTACTACAGGTACACCTGATATTAGAGTATGGAATTTAGCCACAGGTGTAGAGCAAGGTGTAGTCTTTGCAACAAATGGGCCACAAAATTTTAACTACCTTTTAGGGGCAACAGATCCACTAGGGAAGTTAACAATTAATGACTATACCATTATAACTAATCCTCAAAAGATCGTAGAGACTGCACGTAATACTGCACAGTTCCAAGATAACTATGCTTTTGTTAGTCTTAATGAGATAGCTTATAACTCAGAATATGTTATATCACTAGGTAATCCTAATCTTACTTCTACAACTAAATATAGAGCAGAAGCTCTTGAAGTAGTTAAAAAGAATACAAGTAGTGCTACTTGGGAATCAAGTAGTTCAGATGCATCTAGTACAGGTAAAGCTACTTTTTATGGTGAGTCTACTGATGGAGCATGGGAAGATGTATCGTTCACAGTAACTGTTAATGCTACTCACTTTGTTGATGGATACACCTCTAATGGAGGTAGCCCTTCAGCTAATACTAACCCTGACTATCATACACAATATACTGCTACAGTAACGTTACAAGAAAACGGTAAGAACGTAGGTTCTAGTAATATTTCTAGAGATATCACTGTTAACGGTACAGTTTATACTGTAACTATTATCCGTCAATCTACCTACGACTCTTATTCAGATTCTGACGCAGCTATATACCGCACACCTAAGAGTATTAGAAAAGGTGAAATCAGTGTTGACGCAGTACTAGGTAACCTTAGAAATAAAATAGTAGCTAAGTATCATGGTCAAGGAAGTAATACCTGTTCTGTCACAGTAGCAGGTAATGGTTTATATATACAGACTAACTATGCTTTTGGATCAATTGGTACCCGTGGAGGTCTCACAGGTGATGCCTTATATGCTTTTACTAGTTCAGTACAGAACATATCTAAGCTACCTGGCTCATGTAAAGATGGATATATTGTTAAAGTTTCTAATACAGAAGATGCAGATGCAGATGATTACTACGTTAAATTTATAACATCAGGTTCAGGTACAGGTGATGTAGGTTCAGGTATTTGGGAAGAGACTGTATCACCTAAAGATGGAGATGGTAACCAACTAGTAGCTGGATTTGATTACAGTACTATGCCACATGCACTAATAAACTACCGTAATGGTAACTTTGCATGGACAACATTAGACCCTAATGCTAGTCATCAGAATAAGAATGACCATGACAGTGGTATTTTAGGTAGAACTATGAACCCAACCTCTAATGGTAGGGTTACACCAACTGCATGGCAAGGTACACTCCTAGCTAACTACTGGGTAGATAGGACAGTAGGAGATGATCTGACTAACCCTATGCCTACATTTGTAGGACAAGGTATCTCTGCATTATTCTTTGTACGAAACAGACTAGGTATGATCTCAGGAGAACAGACTGTTATTAGTCAACCTGCAGATTATTTTAATTTCTTTGTAAACTCTGCTATTTCAGGAAGTGACGCTGATCCCATTGATATGGCTGCATCTGACGTTAAGCCAGCTATCATTCGGCATGTTATACCAATGCAAAAAGGCATCTTATTATTTACAGAAGCTGCCCAATTCATGTTATTTACAGAGTCAGAACAGTTTAGTCCTAAGACAGCACAGATTAAAAAGATGTCTTCGTTCGACTGTAGTAGAGAATTAGTACCTGTAGATACTGGAACATCAGTTATATTTGCTAGTAATAAATCTTCTTATACTAAAGTATTTGAACTAGTTGTACAAGCCGAGAACGCTCCACCTAAAGTTATAGAACAAACAAGAGTTATACCGGAGTATATACCAAATGATATTGATGACATTTGTAATTCTTCTACTAATGGTCTTGTTACTTGTGGGAAAATAGGTACTAGTACTTTATATACTTATAAGTACTTTGACGGAGGTAATCAGAGAGAGCAGTCTGCTTGGTATTCCTGGGGTATAGAAGGTAATCTTATTCATCAACTTTATACAGGAGGTAATTATTTTACAATTACTAAACAAGGTTCAGAATGGATTATACAACGTTATGAACTTGTGGTATCCTCTACTAATACTCGTAGTTATACTATTGGTGCTGGTACAGTAGGCTCACCAACTAATATAGCTAGACAGTTTGAAGCTTGTCTAGATAATATGGTAGATAGGAGCCAAGTAAATGATACACAAGCTATAGCTTATAATTCTACAACTAAGAAGACAACAATAACATACCCTTATACTATTCAAAATGGTACTACAAACTTACGATTAGTTGAATTAGCTGATGGTAATGTAAGAACACCTAGTAGTGTCAGTGGTGCTACAGCAGTATATGATAACGTAGACTTAAGATCTATTGAATTTGCAACAGGATATAAGTATACAACTGAAGTAGCTTTACCTACCCCTTACTTTGGTACTGAATCTAAAGGAGCTTATGATGTAAATGCTGATCTAAGAATACATAGACTCAACTTTGAGTTAGGTGTATCTGGACCATTAGAGTTCCATTTATCAGATATTGTAAGAAACCAAGCTGGTACAGATGGTGAAACATTTAAAGATTATATTCATTATGAATCAGGTATTATTAATGATATCAGTTCTTTAAACAAAGTACCATCTCAGTTATATAAAAGTGTAAGTGTACCAATATATAAGAAGAATACGAAATATGATATGACTATTAAAGTAACCGCACCTTTCACCGCAACACTTGTTTCAGCTAGCTGGGACGGTAAATACAACACCAGACGACATGTACGTAGGTAACCACATTCAAACATGCACCCCTCAACTAGCACTTGAGGTAGGAGAAAATCTTCGTTGGGAAGACGCAAGAGAAGTTCAAGAGACGTTAGGACTGTACGCTCCGGTGGCAGTCCTTAAGTCTTATTATGACTCTGCTTGTACAGTTTATTTCACTTCACCACACGGCAAGGCTGTCGGAGTGGCAGGAGTAACACCGGATAATATTATCTGGATGCTATGTACAGATGAAGGAGATAAATTTCCGCATACTTTCGTTCGAGAAGCTAGACGTTGGTTAGACAGTCTAGATAATCCTTACCTATTTAACCATGCTGACATGAGAAATGAGAGTCACATCAAGTTGTTGAAACTTCTTGGTTTTACATTCATTAACTATTATGTTCAAAATGGTGTTCCCCTTATTTCATTTATAAAACCATGTGCGGACCCGTAGCGATTGGAGTCGCAATGGCTGCTTCAGGGACTATGAGTGCCGTGGCACAACATAAAGAAGCCCAGAGAGCAGCTGCAAGGCAGAATCAAGTTAATCAACAAGCGTATCAACGCAATTTACAAATCGCTCGTAATAACGACGAGATGAAGAAGAAGGCTTATGAAGGTCAGTTAATCGCCCAATCTGAAGCTGTAGCAGCCTATAATAAAGAGCTTGCTATTAATCAGGTTGAGGCAGATAGAGCTACTAACGAAGCCCGTCAACAGAAAATAGAGAAAAATACTGCAGCATCATTTGAAATTGAGCAAAGTATAGCAGCAGCAATACAAGCTCAAGGTAAAATGTTATCTACAGGTAATGCTGGTCAATCCTTCTTACTCCAAACGCTACAGGCAGAAAGAGAGTTAGGAAGAGCTGGCGCACAATTAGACCAAACACTAGAAGATGCTCATATAGCTTATGCTAGGGACTTACAAGGTAATGCATTAGATCATTATTCAGCTGATGCTGCAGATTATAATAAGCTACCTGCTAATCCTTTAGCACAGCAAGCATCATTCATACCACATAAACCTATTAAAGTTCAAGGTCCATCTGGATTTAGTTTATTGGCTAACATAGGAACATCTATTGTAGGTGGTGTAGCTACAGGCTATGGCATCCATCAACAACAACAAATTATCGACCAAGGCGCTTAGTAATTATGTCATTATACTCAGGAAGTGCAGGTACGCCCGCATTTCAAAATAGAACCGTCGTAAGTGACCATAGTAAATTAGAAGAAACCTGGAAAAAAGAACAAGAGCGAGCTTCTAATGCTAACAAAAGTTTTGAATGGGTTAGTGGTTTACAGCTAGACAATCAGAAGGTAGCTAATGAGTGGGCTGATCGTATGGGGGAACGTGATGTTAAAGCCCTTAACAATCTACTCACTTCAATTGAACAGAAAATAATACCTATTGTAACAAAAGAACACCTTAAAAATTACGCTAAAAAAATTGAATCAGGTAGTCAAAAACATCAAGAAGTTGGTGCTCCTGAATTTAAAAAATTAACTAAGTTAGGCGCTATTACATCAGGTGAGTCTGAACTTAAAGGTATAACTGGACTATCTTCTGTTGAAGTAGAAAAAGCTTATGGAGCAGAGTTTGCTGAATGGTGGCGGACAGCTCATAGGACTGAACGGAAGGGATTTAAAATTGCTCTGATGAAGAGTAAGGCTGAAAACTTTCCTGTTTGGGAAGTTAACCAAATAGCAGAGCTACAAGAAGCAGCAAAGAGAGATCCAGAGAATCAAAGGACATGGGCTAATCCAACAGACCCTAAAGAAAAGTGGACTATAGCTGATAGATTAACTAATAGTGATGCTGATAGAGCTATTAGTATGTCTTTACGGCAAGAGTATGTTAATCAAGTATCTTTATCCGTACCTGGAAAGCCTCTCAGTGCTGATTTAGTTGCTCACCATTTAGGTGGACCTGCTCTAGCTTTAGCTAATAAAGGTTTAAAAGATAGAGGACTAGCACGTAATAAACAGAAGGGAGCTAATGCCCTTGCCCAAAGTAATAAAGATTTAATTAATGCTTTTGATGATTGGGATGAAGAGAACCCTGGAGAACTAAGTAACGAGCTGAAGTATATTGTTTCTAATATAGCTCCAGAGTTACGCATGGCAGCTGGTACACAAGCTCCTCAAAACGGTACTTGGAATACAACAGCTGTAGATACACTTAAAAACTGGATTGATGAAGATATTAAAACAGCTGAAGATCCATTAGATAGAGCTAGAAAATGGGCTCTTGTTTTAAAAGATCAGAAGTTTTTACACCCAGCGGGTAAAGCTCAGCTTGCAACAGATAATCAAGGTAACCCTATTCCAGTTGGTAAAACTAAAGGTGGTAAAACAGTATATAGAAAAGAAAAACTAGGTGATGCTGGTTTAGCTCTAGGAGAGTGGGCTACAGAAGAAGCTTTGTTAAAAGCAGGAAAAGATTATAAAACTTCAAAAAATTATGCAAATTATACAAATGATCGGAAAGATGCAAAAGTTGCATTAGGTGATCTTCAAGGTCAAGCTGAAGAAGATAGAAAAAATGGTACTGTAATTAATCAGGATTACTGGGATAAAAAGGAAATGGAATTACGCCAAACCCATCCTTATTCTTATGATCTTATTCAAGATTATTTTAGTAAGCAGAATCTTGCTAAAGTATCAAGAGATGGTCAGATGCAAGTACTTAAGAACTTAAACGAAAAACGATTCCTTGAAGTCACTAGAGAAGATCTAAAAAAACTAGGAGTTGATGAAGATCTTTTTGATGTATTTAATGCAGCTAACCCTGAAATACAAATAGTTGAAAGTTATATAGGTTCAGATAATACAACGCAAGTTAACCGGATAGAAGATAGTATAATTACAGACATAGGTACTATTAGAAATCAAACTTCTATTGACGGTAGTACATCTGCATGGTCAGATGATACTCATGATGTACACTACTTGTATCGTAAGGAAGTTTATAACCGTGCTATTCAAGCAAAAAGGTTAGACAAAGGTGGTACTCGTAGTGATTTAGATTATATAGGCAAAGCAAATAAAGAAGTGCTAGGAGAAATGAAGTTAGCTAATGATGCTAAAGCTCCAGATGAAAGTCATTGGAGTTACCTAACACCTAATCGAGGCTTTCTAAATGCTACTAAGGAAAGATTTAATACATCACCCTACTCAGAAGCTCAAATCTTAATTGATAATGCTAATAAACTTAAAGGTACTGGTTGGGAAATAAGAAGCAAGAATCGTTTCTTTAAAGATCTTAAATACCTTGAAAGAAGAGATCGTGATGGAGATGGTCAACTTGATTATCATCCAACGTTAAAAGTAGTTGCTGCTAAGGCAGGTCAAACAGCTGATGATTTCTGGGAAAAAGAAAACAGGCTATCTGAACAACCAGGCGAACCTCCTGAAAGAGAAGAACCAGTTCAGAGTGTTGTTACAACTTGTTATGATCTTATTGATACAGGACTTGGGATAGGAGGTATACATAGCTGGACAGATTTAAACGCTCTAGGAAATACTCCTAGTCGTAAATGTGTTAATACAGTTGTTAATGAAATACGTTCCAATAACAATCAAGTTGATCCTCACCAAATCGGTACATTAATGATTCAAGGCTTTCCTAAACAAAAGAGAAAAGATGTAGAATCACTTGTAACAAAGGCTATAACCCTATCCCCTACAGATAAAAATAGACAATTATACACGTTTGCAGCATTGTTTTATGGTGTAGACCCTAAAGATATGCTTACAAACCCAACCGTCATGGCACTTGGAAGAGAGTTAGTTGACGAAATCCGAACTCCTCAATCAGGAATTTAATTATGGCAGAAAATCCAAGAGGAGAAGAGGTTAATGCAGAAATTGCTGCAGAAGAAGCCAACAAACTCTCCGATCTTATACCAGTACCATCAGACCAGCCAGTACCACAAGTACCAAATGTAGCACCTACAATGCCAGGGGTAGATCCTCAAGCATTACAAGATGGAGCACAGAATGCTACACAAGCTATTCAGCAAGGTATACAAAACGCTCAACAACCAACACTCGTAGAACAAGCACAAACAGTAGGTAGTGAACTTGGCACTGCAGCAGTTGGTGGTACAGCTGACGCTGTTGAAAGTGTAGCTTCTACTTTAGACTTAGGTGGTGATACAGTAAGAAAAGGTTTTAACGAGCTGTTTGGTAAGCCTACAGCTGCTACTGATGACCCCTTTAGTGAGGAATACGTACCAGGCACATGGTTAGATATACCGGATGACTGGGTTCCTGAGAATAAAACTGGATATGGAAAGATAGTTAGAGGCTTTGTTGAATTTGGTGTCCTAGCAGCTACTACTAAAGGTATTGGTAAAGCTGCTACAGGCGCTGCAGGAGTTCATAGAGCTGCTAATTTAGCTAATAAAGGTAATAAATGGATTCAGTTTGCAGCTATATCTGCGGAAGGTACTGCTGCTGACTTCATGCAAAGAGGTGGATTTAAAGAAGGTCAAGCTGCTTTCTATGAAGAGAACCTTGTTAATCTATTTCAAGACCATGCTCCTGGGGTAGCACCTTGGTTAGTGAATGCTCTTGCTGTTAATGAAGGTGATAACGAATACCTAGAAAGAATGAAAACTGTCCTGATTGGTTCAGGATTCAACCATCTAGCTCATGGGATTGGTGGTTTTATCAAAGGAAAGCAGGCTGCAAGAGCTGCAAAAGCAGCAAAAATGCCTGGTTATGAGATTGATAGAATTGGCAATGAAGCGATGGAGAATTATATAAAGACTCAGCAAGCACTAGATGAATCTACAGGTTTACAAAACGCTGCTGATAACTTTGTAGCAGGTAAAGGTGTCTCACGTTCACGCTATAGAACTGAATATCTAGCTAAACATTTATCAGAAGATGAATTTAAGAACTACAATACTCCAGGGATGAGCGATGCTTATCGTAAACAAATGGATG
>Ga0208158_1000308_pt1 | contig 18751 bp, 34 predicted proteins | sample 8_EtaG_FD_184081 | JGI IMG/M metagenome (GOLD analysis project Ga0208158, IMG submission 184081) | Marine viral communities from the Subarctic Pacific Ocean - 8_ETSP_OMZ_AT15162 metaG (SPAdes) (version 2) | ecosystem: Environmental > Aquatic > Marine > Oceanic | place: Pacific Ocean | collected...
CAACTGAGAAAGCGGCTTGACATTGACATTGCTCTTAGCAAGTGAGTCAACGTTCTTATCAATGTAGATGTTACCTATATCCCCATCCCATGTGCATACTGTGCTAACTTGGAACATATGGGTATTACCCCATCCTCCAATTTCATGAGCAAAGTTCTTTGTTTCTAGGTCGATTGCTAGAACAGACATTCTATTCACTATCCTCAGTCCACAGAGCATTTACCTTGTTCTTCTTCGATTTATGTGGGTCAGGGCTTTCTACCTGCGTTTCCTTTGCTAACCATGCTACTAGGTGTTCTCCACCATTTATAGTCACCATATTCGTCATCAACCAACCCTCTTTTCCGTAGGCATCTAATTGTTCAGTTATCATTTTTGGTCCATCTTCAATCTTGAAGACCATGTATTTGTAATCATATATTTTACTCATCTTTTCCTTCCTCCTTTAATTTCACATAGGGTTTCGTTCCAATCTTTTTCTTCTCAAATTTGTCTTCATGACGTTGAAAGTGACGATAAATTGTTGACTCTCCCTTATTCGTATTTTTCCTCACTTGTGCTAGTAATACCGATTTGCTGACCCATTCATCGTTCTTAGGTTTTGTCTCTTGGTATGCCTGTCGGAAGTCCACCATACCAGTTTTTGCCTCTAACGTTTGCCTCCGCACCTTCAGTGCCGTATCTAACCACGACACCAATGATTTATAGCATTGTCGAACAAGAGAAGAAGCCTGTCTGACGTTCCTTGAAGTCACAATATATCTTTTCTTTTCATCAGAAATTCCGGGTGCTTCTGCAATAGCACATAAAACAGACAGTCTAGTCAAGGTTCCAAGTAGTCTAGTGATGAAATTACCTGCAATATCAAACACTTCTGGTCTACTGTTAGTGACATAATTTCTCATGGCTCTCCACTCATTCTTCAATGCCGCATTGTAGTCGTCACCAAACACGATAGTTTTCTCTGGGTCACCACCGACTTCATTGAATCTCTTTCTGAGCGTATCGTATATCACCAAGAAAGCATTAGCGTACTTCTTGATTGGCCTATCTGCATCAACAAATGTCCCAACTTCATCAATCATGTCCTCATTGATTTGGTCCTGTATGTATTGTGGGACTTCCCAGATGAAGATTAGCATTCTTTGCATGACACCCTTCTCGGCAATAACCTTAGTCAAGTCCTTTGGGATGTATGTCGTAGCATACACGCTTCTTCTACTATCACATATGATGGGTTCATTCGGGCGACAATCCTTCAACTGCTTGGATATCTTGTAGTTCTGCCCCCAAAGGGTATTCATCAATGTGTTCAGATACATGATAACATTCTCCTTGTGCTGGGATTGCTTGAATACTCCTGAATACTCAAACTCATCGTAGACACATACTCCACTTCCATGTAGTGCGCCTTCTTTGTATACCCCAACTTTCTCTCTTCTAGGTGGACCATTCTCCTGTTCAACCAACTGGTCTTCCTTATCTACAGAACCAATCAAAGCAGAGTCTGTAATGTCCTTCACATCAAATACGTCAAACACCACATTCTCTCCATTGACTTCTATTGGTGAATCTGCATATGTAGCGTTAATCATATCATATGTCATCTTCACAATTGGCCCATAGAAGTTGTATAGTTCAGACTTACCTGTTCCTGAAGTCTGCATCCATAAGAAATGAATGCGAGTATCATCTCTACTCCTACCTCTTGCTATCTTCACCATCGGATAGCATAACTGCCCTAAGTGAGTGAAGAATGTTAGTGCGGCAGGTACGTTGTTATACTTCGATACCTGTGTAGCACTAGTAACATAATCCTCAACCACTGAGGGTAGAGTCATCTTATCTCCATCTTCCTTTCCTTCTTCTACGGCTAAACCTTCGTAGTATAACCTGTCTTCTTCTTCAATTTCCATTATATCAACCATTTATATCACCTGCTTCTGTTCGGAATTAAGAACCTCATTTATTCTGGAGGCTAGAGTGGGTCCGATTCCCTCTAATTCTTGGAGTTCTTTTAGACTGGCTTCTCCTATTTCCATTATTGAACCATATTTTTCTATTAGTATTTTTGCTTTCTTTTCGCTTAGTCCTTTTATTGTTGTCATTACATCTATTCTTAGGTCTGTTGTGCTTATTTTTTTCTTTATTAGTCTTGGTGTATATACTTCTCTATCATGAGGTTGCATCTTACTAACAACCGCGATTACCTTTGCGGCATTTTGAATTGTTGGAACCCAGATAACACTACAATCCGTATCAAGAATGATTTTACCTATTGCACCATAGAACTTATTGTGGACTACTCGATAGTAATTCATCCTATTACCTGTATACTTAGCATTCTCTAACCATTTTGATATTGCTTCTTCAACACTCCCATAAATTATTACTAGGTTGTTATCAAATGCCCTATCCATATTGTCCATTTGGTTCCAGATTCTTTTATTCATCACTGACATGATGAAATCTATCGCTGATTTTGCCTCAAAGCATACATCAGCATAGGTGTAGTCTCCTATTTCCAACCAAACCTTCTCATGAGGAATGTTCAATTTCGTTGCTTGTTTTATTACTAGTTCCGCAAGGTCTGATTTTTCTCTGCTATCTATCTGTAATTTTATCATAGGTGTTCCCCCGTCAATCTTGCAGGCAGAACCTTAGTCCAATTACATTCATCACAACAATATCCGCCCTTTGATAACATATGTCCTATACCAACAAAAGTCTTACCACATAGTTTACAATTAAATTTCCTATTCATTCGTGATACCTCCAACATTTTCCTACGCAATACCCTTGAGGGATGAGAGAATTCTTACATCCCGGCGCATTGTATCCCTTACCGACTATCCAACGAACATTCTTTCTTGTGACTTCCGCATCCCAATCCATCCATATCTCATCATTTGATGCAATATGTTCCAGTTCGCTCATTATCGTAGCAACAATTTCTGCTTGTTTCTCTTTACTTACATCCCTATTACCTAACGATAGGATATCCCTATACCATTGAACAAGATACACCCTTGCCATATGACTGGGGTTCTCCACAGTTATCGCATTTTGTAAACAAGGTAAGATTGGTATCCTACCAATTGCTTCTGGAACTTCTATCAGAGTCTCTGACATTGATACAGGCTTTACCTTCGGCCATTGTATTAGTTTACTACCAAAACGGAAGCGGCTAAGTATATTCTTCCATTGAACTTTTTTCTTCCAATTCATAGTCCAATCACTAGGATTGACTGGAATACAATATAGACCATCTTCTGTGCTAAGATTCATCGTATTAGGAATCCTACGAAGTCTGTTGGTCTGTATTCCTGTTCTGTCTAACGTAGGATAATCCTTAGCCAACTCGGTATAATACTCTTGAATGCATCTGATATCATCAGCCGCTTCACCGTATGCTATGATATGAAACCCTTTCCCAGAAAAAATAGTATCGTGTTTGATACCGTGTTCAAGGAAATAGTCATGGACACCAACGAAATCCTTCCTAGCGTTTTCCAATGGTTCATCATGAGCATCGAAATCAAGGAACATCCTATCCAAGATAACGGAGGAATCTACCTTTGCGTTATCTGTGAAGTCAGCAAAGTCATAGACTGTGGTATAGCAATTCATTATACCATTGTAGGAATTAACCCAATTAAGGAATTCAACCTTATTCCTCACTATCTGACGTTTCATCTGAGGGGCGTTCTTTAGGTGACTCCCTGCCCAGACTTCTCTCGGAAACTTCATTCTTATCCTCTCCATTAAAATTCACATTCGCTCTTAACAATAAGTCCTTTAGTGTGACTGCTATGTCTTCTGACACTTGTTGCATAACCAAATCTTGTAGCATCTCACCAAAGAATCTACCATTAACTTGTTCATGCCATACCATATCCAATTTCTCCTTTGGACTCATCTCACCATAGATGGTGTCTGCAAAATCTTTCACTATTCCATCTATGTCTTGCAATTCACCAAGCGTCCATTTTTTCTTATTCAACATTTTTATTACTCTAAGAGTAAACTCATTTTTCACTTCATCTATTTTATTACTCATATTATCACTTCACTTCAATCTTATCGAGGTATTCTCTAATTTGATTCTCACCATAGACCTCTTTCCCATTATTAGGGTCAAACATGAATGGGACCGCTTTAATCGTGTCCCACATCGGGTCTTCGCCTGTTTCATTATCATACCGGAATTCTATCCTGTCTGCTAACTTGACTCCTTTCTTTCTAGTGTCTCTCAACATCATCCACTGTTTTAACCTAAAACAAGGCACACATCTTTGTGTTGAGTAAATCCTTATTAATTTCATATTAAATCACCCCAAATACTTTCAAGGCAACTAGTCCACCTATCACGATGTTGACTAACCCCATGACGGTGCGCCAAAATGCCATTACTCCCATGTGTTCAATATACCATCTTTCTTCCATTACAACCAACTCTCTGGGCTATTAGTGGCATCACATATATTGAAGAAACTACAAGAGGAACAAGTCTTAGCAAAATACTTCGTGGGAAATATCCCTGCTTGATATGCCTCAACCAGACTTTTGATATTATTCATCACCGCAGTCTCAGTTCTCTTCTTCACAGGTTCCACTGTCACATAATGAGAAGCAGGGTAATACCAACCCCAATGTGTCATTTCCATATTGGGGTCCAATCCCTTTTCTATCTTTAATTCTGGTGTTGCATTATCCAATAGCAATTTGTAGAAAGCCATTTCCTTCCTCATGCTCGTAGACTTGTAGTCCTTCCATAATCCAGTCTTCAATTCCATTGGGATATATCCGCCATTCTCAACGAACAATCTGTCAATGATACCTTGAAGATGAATGTGTATTCCATCTACCACAATATCAGCATCCAATAATACCTCATTACCGGGAGGAAGAAACTCTCCTAGCGTCCCTGCTTCCTTATCATGCAAGAACCTGTTAGCCTCAAAGACTGACATGGTTTCATACATATCATGATATTCATCAATGGGGTGTAGACTAACACAATAATCCACTAACTCCCCATGAGATAGAGTCTCAGCCTTCTTAATGTCAAACACATTGAAGAAATCCTCTCTAGCATTATGGACAATCGTTCCTTTTCGCATTGCTTCCGTTTGGTCTTGTGGTAACCTTTCAATGTAATTGTAGTAGTATTTCTTAGGACACCACATAAACGAACCTAATGAAGATTTACTTATCTTCAATACGGGTTTGCTTTCATCATCATTCCATTCTGGGTTCCAATCATATGTATATTCTCTCATTATATCCAATCTCCTATTCCTGTTTGTCTGGTATCTCTACCTATTTCATCCGTGTCCCATTCCATAGCCAAGAAAATGGGTTCTGCTTTCTTCTTTACTGTATCAGCATAGAAATTCCAATCTATTTTATGCCTTCCCATGTTTTCCAAGTCAAAGGCATTATCCGCAGAAATGTACGAGGTCTGTTTCATTTCCTTCGTTATCGGATGAATGTATTTTGAGAAGTGTTCCCCTCTCACTCTAACGAAGAAATATGAATCCATAATTAGATTCCTGTTAAATGACCCGCTACCATCATGCCCTGTGACCCCATCATTCTGATGTGTCTGTTTGAAGTAATTCTGATGGCATACTCCTTCAACTCCTTCTCGTATTGATATCCTCTTGTTTTCTAATGTAGTCAACTGAGGCTTATTACAACACTTGGATGCGGTTGTAGTCACTATGAAACCAGTGGTTCTCTTACAGTTCTGACACTTAGCCTTGAATCTCTCATCCTTCCATCTGGTTCTCTTCAATAAAGAACTAATCTCTATATCCTCAGACCCACTCAGCACCTTAGTATACAGGTCATTCAGATATGTGACGATTGTTTCTTTCTCCACACTGTTGACCCACATATTCAGAACCTCAATCTGAACATCTTTAGCAAGTTTGGTTTCTGAAATCCGCTTCGCGGTGAATCCCGTCATGACAAACTCGTCTTCATCTAGGTCTTTCCCATCTTTCCATGATACCAGTCCAGCATTTCTGTTCTTTGTAGCACCAACACCAAGACTCCTGAAGTATTTCTCAAACTCCAATTGGACTGGGTGTTTTTCCAAATTGAATACATTTGGGAATATCTTCTGGACTTCATAGTTAATGTGATTACATGCTTCCTTTGCTTGTTCTACAGAATCTACTGTGCAGTAGATTGAATCTGTGTGTCCGTAAACTACTTTCATTCATCCTTCCTCCTATATTCTGGGTGGTCTTTCGGTAACTTATGCAGTCTCCTATTTACCATGTTCTTCAAGTAGGTGCTTATGTTAGTTGCACCCTTATCGAATCTCTTTTTAGCAACTTTATCTCCTTCTGGAATCATCTGTTGCATTAGGTCATCAACATACATTCTCTCACCAATAAAGTTGAGTAATTCATATTCCACATGGGCTACGCTTCTCGCTCTACGAGTCATTTCACCCACCTAAAATCTCTAATATTCCCTTGATTACAATGATTGATGCTATTGAAGTATTCTTCGGGAGTTAGCGTTCTATACGGACTACTCATACAATCCTCTAATGGGTCACTTCTTCCTGTTCCAGATGTTTGTATCCAAAAGAATTCTAAACGCTTGTCTAAGTCCTTCTTAGTAGTCATTCTTCCTCACCATATCCCCAATTCTCCAAGTCCTTCTTACTCCAAGGTGTTCTCATTTGAACTACATCAGCGACTAACTGATGGATACAAGTTGGACATACTGGACCAGAAGGTGTGCTTTGTAGGGTTATCACACCCTCACCATCATTGCCACCTTCTTTATTACATACTATACATTTCATTCTTCTTCACCACCTTCACACCAATAATGTGCATCACACTTACCGCAGTAGTGGCAATTAGGGTCGCCTTCGGGACAACCATCTTTGAGTGAACGACCACAAGTGTCACTATGACACATCCTCTCATCGTCACTCATTCTTCCTCACCCCGATAATACTCTTGTACCGTATGGTAATCGGCTCTCTCAATCATATCCCTTAATCGCTCATTCTCCTCACGCAACCGCTCGACTTCTGCCTTCATGTGAATGATGTATTTCTCGTCTTTGCTGAACTCTTCCAAATCCACCAAGAACATTACCTCCTTATGTAATTGCTTGACTTCCGCTAGGAGAAGTGGTGCGTCTGCCATGAGTTCAAGGTCAGGGCTCATTGTGAGGAGAGGGTTGCCCTCCGGTTTCGTTATCAACGCGATGAACTCATCTCGGTCAGGGTCATCCCGTTCACGGATAGCCGCAAGTGTCCAACCATCATCGTCAGTGTTGTATTCCCACGGCGCAGGTGTGTGTCCTTCGTATTTCTCTGTGTCAATCATTCCTCTTCCTCCGTCTTGGTTGAGAATCTCAATATGAGTTTCTTACCGGAGGAAGAACCGTCCATCTCTATGAGATTATCAAATTCTTCTTCTATACTCACATCGGCAACTCTTGCACCGCGTCTGATATGTGTTATTAGATTCGCTATTACTTCATGCCACTCGCTCATTTCTTATTCCTCCTTTCCATATTCCTATGATATCTTTCCCATGTCATTCCTTCGTCAAAGGTCAACCATTTCCAAATTTTCTTTAACCAATTCATTCCTCTTCCACCTGTTTCATTATACATTCCCTGCACCATCTATCTCCCATCATGACATACTCATCACAGGTTTCACATTTGACTCTGACAATACCATTCATCATTCCATCTCCTTTGCTACCCTAGCGGCTTCTCTGATTGCTTCTCTAGCACTAGCAGTAATACTAGCGGCTAAGTCCACATTAGCCCAACCAAACCCTTGATACGCAACGATACCATAGAAGGAAGCCATCAGTCTCTTGACTGCTAATTGGTTGTTATTCCACTTAGCATACTGATTTGGATACTTCTTCATGTTCTCCTTGTATTCTTGTCTGAGAGTCTTCAGATGCAATACAGAACGAGGTAGTAGTCCCAATTCGTCTGTTTTGAAATACCTCATATCCTCTTCTACTACTGGTGAGAAATCCTTCGGAGTCCTCAAATTGACTGCCAATACAGTCGGTTCATCAGAAATAGTTTCCCACGATATGTTGCGAGAAATTATCATGCTTGGGTATAGACCTGCGAAGTCGAATGCCGCTACACTGTGGTGCAGTCCATTTGTTTTCTCACTAAGAGGGTCATATACCATAGCCCCATCATATGATTTTCTTTCTCCCTTTCTTCCAGTCGGTGCTTTCCAAGTAGCATTCCGCATGAAGTATATGCTTCCCATGTTACTTGCATAGAAACAAGCATCGAATGGTGCTTTCAAGAGTCGTTGTAGCGAGAGAACAGACTCAGTTGTGTGATTCTTCTCGTCAATCTCAACAAGTAGCCTTACATCAACAATCGCATAGTTGACATATGTGTTAGTATCTTCCAACCATGCTCTCTTGAAGAACTCATTCTTATCTGGAAATTTACTACTGACTAACTTCTTGTGTCCTAAGACAGTCTCGGAAACATAGTCCAATGCCATTGATGGCAGAGTACCCCTTTGAGCATCATTCCATTGTCTCTCAAATGCCAAGTCCATTGGAAAACAAATCCTACCTTTGACGGGTTGATAGATAGGACTGAAATTCTCAACCCTTTTGCTAATAGTTGGCTTATTACCTTTCCAACCAATTCCATCTACCTCTTGAAATGGAGATATGAACCTTGCATCTATCCCATGATGGACTAGTCGTTGCAATAGTTTCGGTAGGTCGAACTTCCATCCGAACCAAGAGATTAGCATATCTGGGTCTGTTTTCATTATGTGCATTAGAAATTCCCTAAGCATATCTTCTTCCTTATCAAACGCTACAAAGGATGCATCATTTGGAATTTCTATTGGTTCAATGTCTTCCCCATATGGAAACCATGCGAAGGAATAGTATTTCCCATCATAGGAGTCATATGCTACAATACAAGTGATTGCATCCTTGTGTTCTCCTTCCTGAACCCATTCCATGTCCCAATACATCTTTCTCATGGGAGATTCATTGGGCATATGCTTAATCTCATCAACGACATAACGGTAATGATATGGAACATCAGCCTCGTATGTTCTAAAACCATACGCTACCATTCTATCCGCTATTGTCCTAGCATATTCTGGCCTACTAGGACTCCAAGTCACCTTGTGCAGTGGGAAACCCTCAAGACACCTTTCTTCAGTGGGTTCAAAATTGATAGTGACATTGACACTACCAAATCTATCCTTGATGAATATCTTGGAATACCTCTCTAAATCAATAGCATCCCAATCAGTCTCGATTCTCTTAGACCAATCATTATCTCCAACAGTAACCTTTCCTATGTAGAAATAGGGTCTGAATCTGTTGAATGATATGACTTCCCTTGATACTTCACCATCCTTATTTCTTGTTGATACTCCTATACCTGCATCTATTTTGTTAATTATCATCTTATCCCTCTATGAAAGGTGCTTTGATTAGCAATTCCAAATCATTGTAGAAAACCACAGGAGAATTATCTCTCATGAATACATTCAATTCATGCTCTGGATTGAAGAACTCAACCCACGGTCCACTAAATTCTACAGTAGCACTATCTCCTTGTTGGTCTATTAGATTAGCATTAGCAGAAAATGACTCCGTTGCTGACTTAGTCGTTGAGATTGTGAAATTCTCTCTATCATCATCATAGTCTAACTTGTATCTACCTATGTCAATCACCTTGCACCCCTTGATAATGGGGTTAAGGATTGCAGGGGATACTCGTAAGAAAGTAGTCAGTTCTGTCTTACCCACTTTACATAAAGTTCTGTGTGCAACAGTGAAGTTCTTGATTGAGTTAATACCAGCAGGCATCGGATGATTCAACATCAATGGCATTCTAGACAACCCACTTGGGCCACCAATCTCTACATAGTCACCTACAGTTATCTCTACTAATGTATTCTTACTAAAACCATTCAAGTGAGCAATTAACTTGTCTATCTCAACAGTCATTTCCATCTCCTTGTTTATGATTACATCTTTAGCATCTGGCTGAATCAGTATTCTGCACATCGAAATATGGTTGGCGTTGTAGAGCCACACCCCCTTAGAGGATGCGGCCACTACAACGTGGTTTCCCATAGAACCATTCTTCGTGGTTCCACCTGTGAAGTATTTACCCTTCACCTTTATTTTCTTCAATGCGTTTATCATTATTGTATTTCTTATTTGTATATCCATTTTTATCACATCGTTTATTTTACGTCTTACTTCAGTTCACCAGTTTTTAGTTCTGGTATACCAAACCATTCATTGTCCTCTTGAGTCTCGGCTTCACCTTGCCAATTCCTCACACGGAAGACAACCCATTCCTTACCCACAAGGGAAGGGTTAGTTTTGCAAGCCTTGAGTCTTGCAACATATTCTGTGTAGTTGCCTTTCTTCAGTTCATGTATCTCAACCATCTGAAACATATTCTGAGGCACAGTCTTATACCAATCTGGCTCAAAACCAATTGGGACCGGAACCGCAATTCCTTCATAGATAGGTTTCATGTGTGTCACAAAAAACACATCACATTCTAATCCATAGAATGGATTCACTACTCTATCATGGACTTGGTTTCTGATTCTCCAGTCTAGTGTGGACGGAGGTTTCATGCTATCTGTATCCATGATAACTTGTCCCTTTTTCCTAGCACCCTTGACTAGATGTTCCCTAAACACATCACTTGAAGCATCCTTGACCTTATCCACACCATCTAGGACTACGGCCTTAACGACACCTTCAGCAATCAATTCCCTAGTTTCCTCCATCCATGCGTTGCAGTTTAGGAAAGCCTCTTCCCAATCCACAGTTCCATCTACACGATAGCATTCTTGTTGTGGCACATAGATTTCTATGTTAGGGTCCTTATCCCAAGCAGTGTGCCATGTTGGTGTAGCACCAGCATCCAAATCCAAGATGCGAACCTTCATTCCCTTCTTGATTTCCTCTTCGGTTCTGCAATCCATAGCAACTCCAGACTTACCTGTCTTTGGGTTTCCAGAAATAGAACATCTCAGGTAGGCTCTCTCTTGTGCTTGCCTTGTCTTCAACTGTTCTCTTATCTTCTGTCTCCTTTCTTCGTATGACATTTTCGGGAGGGCTTCGGTGTTTTCGTCTTTCTTACTTGCCCAACTCATAGTTCCTCACCATAATACACTTCATCATTACCACACGTTTTCAATAGCCGGTTCAATTCATCATAGTCAACCTTCAACCTAACTTCTTTACCAGACATAGTGTGTAGTTTTGCCCAATACTCACCAGTCTCAATGTTCTTCTTCCATGTCACAAAATCCACATTCTTAGTAGGGATTGAGTAACTGCCCCCATGTATGACAGCGTGTTCAAACACACTACCGACAGTAACATGAAAGGTAGAGTAATATCCTTTACCTTCACTCATCACAATCACACCCAATTTGCGTTATCCTCAACAGGTGCTTCACCAGCAGGTGGTCCACCTCTCTTGTCTATCACATACATACCAGTCACGTTGATTGAAACTGGTCTTAGGTTTCCTTCGTTGTCAGTACCTTGACTGGTTCTTCCAACTATGATTACGTTGCTACCAATACCGAAGTCGATATCAATATGGGAAGGAACCCAACAGGTTGTTATCCCTCCATCATCAACGAAGTCTGCATTAAGGTCACTCAGATTCAGAATCCTGTTCCCATTAGCAGTAGCCTTCAGATTGACACTTGTAACAGTCCCGTCCGTGAAGACAAATCTATCGTTGTACGTCTTCTGACCAACGACTCCATGATACCTCTCCAAATCAACCAAGGGACTGTAGTTGTCCTCAGACCGTCCCATAATCTCATCTTGAACAGACATAGCAGTTGTGTCTATCTTCTTCTCGTCATCATCAGACAGGTCCTCGTTGTATGAGAACGATAGCATCGTCTTATCTGTAGCCCCATGAATCCTAGTAGCATCACTTGAGTTTAGTACGCAAGTGAAATGCACATACTCAAACGTCTTAGGATTGAAGTTAACACAGTTTTCTCCCTTGTAATTGAAGAAGTATTTTCCTAGTGTCCCATCGACTTCACCAATGAAGACTCCACTCCTTCTAAACTCAGATGCAGGTAGGGGTTTCCCAAAGTTAGCGTTATCCCTAGGTCCATACTTCTCAGTCACATCAACAGGAACTAGGAACTGTCCGTTATCCAACTCAACGTTGTTTGCAGGTAGCCCATCTACAACACCAACAAGTTCCTCACCCTTGTGCATTCTTCGCATTTCATATCCATCGTCATGCTTAGAGAAGATGGCAACCTTACCAAGACCGTAAGTAGTTTCAGAATCACGCTTGTATTCATTCACTACCTTCTCCCTTTGTATCGCCATCATATCCCTAGCATCATCAACGGAGATGAAGAACCCAAACGCATCCTTGAAGAAGGAACCAGACGATGACTTGTTGTCACCATCATTACTCTTCTGCACTACGCGCACACTTGCATACCACTGTCTAAACAGACCGCGAGCAAGCAACTGCTCCTTGGGCATTTCAAGACCGTTAGTGGAAACTATCTCGTCCCACTTCTTCTCTACTTCACCAAATTCCATTGTCAGCAATTCAGCCGCTTTTTCCAATTCATTCTTTATTTCTTTTTCCATTTTTCATTCACCTTTTTTTTGTTTGTAAGATTTCCAATACGGCTTCTGCACTTATGACCACTCCGGCCAAAATCCAAAACCAATCGGAATCTAATGTCAATACCCCTGCTAACTTCAGCGTGGGCAGTGTAATCAGGAGTAAACCCCCAACCAGTATTATCTCATACCTAAGCATGAGATGCTTTACATCAGCGAGATTTACCTCACCGTCATTGTTTAAATCTAAAATTTTCTTTACCATTTTCATCACCATTCATATTACCATCTCCGTCTATTGTCAGTCATTTTGTAGAGCATTCTCCATACGACAAAGACAACTAAGATGGCAACTCCATCCATCAGACCATCTGTCCTATCAACCAAGAAGCCAACACTTTTGGAGTCATATTACTGCTTCTCCATTCTGCTTCTCCGACCACCCTCAAGAGTTTGAATTTTTGGGGTGACTCTAAGTCACAATTAATTATTACATCATGTAGATGGATGCAGATTTCCTTCATGTCAACTGATTGATAGAGTAGTTTGTGAACCTCCTTGAGCGCATTTTCATGATTATTCTGATTGACCAATTGTAATATTTCCTCATATGGTTCGTGTAGCATCCGAGTCTGTTTAGCAAGTCCTTGTCCACTGGATATCGCCGCTTGAATCTCCGTTATGCCTCTACGCAAGTCACCGTGTAATCCATCTATAAACAATTCCATTTCTTCATCTGTGAACCCAATTGTCTTCTCAGATTGGTGCATGGTTTTTTCTTGTTCATCTTGAATCACTTTGTCAAGCGTTAGCCTAATGTCTTCCTTAGAAAGTCTGTTGAATCTATAGTTAGCACATCTAGATATCAAAGGATGGATGATTTTGTATCTATCATTGCAAGTAATGATGAATCTACAATTAGAATGATACCTCTCCATTGTTCTCTTCAATGCATTCTGTGCATCCTTAGTCATACCATCCATCTCATCTAGTAGGATTATCTTGTAAGGTGCGTTTCCTAAAGCCTTAGTTGAGGAAATCTCCTTGATTACAGTTCGGATAGTCTCTAGTTTCCTATCATCAGAAGCATTTACCTCAAAGAAATTACCTTCTACGTCTTCACCTAGTAGATTCTTAGCCAGAATCAATGCGGCAGTAGTCTTTCCTGTCCCTGCTATCCCATAGAGCAATACATTAGGCATCTCCTTATTCTCAATCCAATGCTCTGCATCTACTACGAAGTTAGATTGTCCTCTAAGTTCACTTAGTTTAGTGGGTCTATATTTCTCTGTCCATAACATTACTCTTCCTCCTGTCCTAGTTCTAGTCTCTTGAAACTACCTTTCTCCAATGCTATCACCTTGTTATTTACTTTCATTATCAGTGATTCCAATCTCTCGATTTGGGGATTGGAAATGCTTTGTTCTTTCACCATCTTATGGACAATCTTTGAGATTATTTTCTCCATCTTTTCTTCATTATGTAGTAAATCTCGTAGAGCATCTATACGTTGGTTGATATTGCCGATGGCTACACCGTGTCTGTTCTTGTTGTTCATTTCAAACATAACCCATTCTCTCATCTTAGCATCATTACCTGCTTGAGCATGAGTGTTTGATGACCTACTCAAACCTCCTACAGTTTGGTTTGTTGCGTGTTCTTCACAATACCTAGAATTGTTTCCAACTATCCCTGCTCTCGATGAGAAAGGGCGATTACACCTAAAACCATCTTCCATTATAAACTCACATTTTTTCCTATTATTTATTTTCATATTCTTTCATCTCCTAGAAACATCCATTTGTTTTCCCCTATGTTTCTAAATCGGGGATGCGCTCTTAACAAATTGTTCAACTGCGCGTAAGTTGTAGGCACACTTCTATGTGGTCTGCCACTCTTTGTCTTGTATTCATTCATGAACACAAGTAAATCATTGAAATCAAATTTCTTCTTCATTCTACCGAATTCAACCATTGCCTTTCTCTTATACATATGTTGGTTCTTCCCTGCCACTAAAACCACCTATCCAATGTCTGAACCACAGGCTTCCTTGCGTATCTTTTCAATCTACGTTTCTCACCTAAACCAAGAAGTCTGCATTCGTCATTATTACATCTATCCTTGAAAGCCTTCTTCACTTCTTCATCTTGAATGAGATTCTTGAAGAGGTAACTATCTCTAGGTTTCAGTCCGAATCTCCTTAGAAGTTTAGGTATCTTAGAGTAAGTTCCCCTCCTTGGCATTTCCATCTTACGGTATATCTTACCATCATGTGAGTATGCCAACAACTCATAGAAGTAATCACTATTCCATTTCCTCTTCACATTCATATCTACGAATGTAATCTTATTCGGGTGCAGATTGGGACTCAACCATGTCATGAGTTGCACATCTGGTGGACGATTGAGTTTCAATACTTGAGCCACCTTGTCCCTATCACTACTCAATAGATAACTTCTAACCAGTGGAAAGATATCTTGCTCATATGAATCCCTATCATCAGAGTTAGGGGCAATCTCTTCTAGATATTTATCAACAGTCTTCGTGTAAGCAGTCTTCACCACACACTTGTTGAATATTGTCTTTGGGACACTCTTCTTGTCAGAGGAAAGCAATACAACCTGCCCTCTATACTCTAACATGGTTCTCCTAATCAAATCCACATTAGGTTTGTAGTCAACTTCCTCAATCAGTATGCCAATATCAGATGGTATAGAATAGTTATCTTCTATATCATACTCATTAGCATATTTGACAACAGGGTTTTCCGAAACAAAGGTCATTGCCTTTGCTATTTTTGAATCCCTATCTTTACCTATTACTATTATTGTTCTATCATTATTCACATTCACTAACGTCATCTACTGAATCCACTTCCATTACATCTACATATTCTTCTTTACATTCGGGACATTCTACATACATCATGTACCATTTTAACCCCGATTCCTCTTTTACTCCAGCATTGAAGCCGAAGTTCCTATTCCCACATTCCCTACACCCTGCCATGACCCTTTGGTTGACATAGTGTTCCATCTTCTCACCCTCAGACAACTTATCCGCAGGCAACTTATTGAAGGAGATATTCATTTGACAAACGCTACACATTGCACCATGAAGGGTCACTTCATGCATCATACATCTACTACACTTAATTGCCGCCATTCCAACTCTCCTTTATCATCACTATTCTATCGAAGCCATGTGTAGTGTAGTGTTGCCTATTCATTATCAGTTTTATCACTTCCCCAAAGTCTGACCAATGGATGAGGATATCTGGTGGTAGGTGTGGTTGATTCTCGACAATTAACTCAAACAACTTGTGAAGATTCCTAATCTTAGTAATCTTCAAGATGGGCTTAGGATAACTCTTGCTCTCCTTTGGAATCAACTTGCTTTCTATGTTGTGTTGTAGTAGTGTTCGTTGTATTGCTTCCAACGTTGGTAGGTCAGAACGTATTGAAGATGATAGCAGAATCTTATATCCGAACTTGGTCTGTTCACTCTTCACAATCGTTATGGTATTGCGACAATATGCAAAGAGCATACCAACCAACGTTGCTTGAGGTATCAATTTATCACTACTCCACACTACTGTTCAACATATAATTATATCGCAGACCGAACAGTTTCAATCGTATCCACTTCTGTTGGAACCTTGTCATCTCTTATCCTCATCAGACGAGGGAATCTCATACCAATAGTCCCATCTTGATTAGTAGTCACGGCATCACAAGTCACTTGAATCACGATTCTTGGTAAGAAACGATAGACTGGGGCATCATAGGAATCTACAATCTTCTTCAATGTCGTTGTCAATGTCATTAATTCCTTCTCGGAGAAACCAGTCCCAACTGAACCAACTGAAGTGTATCCACCGTTTCCATCACTACATGATATGCCATATGTGCCAAAGACAGATGACCTCTTACCATCACCATACTCAGCACTCGTTATCACAACATCAAACTCATGTCTCGGTGGTTTGTGTTTCAACATATTGCTACTTCTCTTACCCATTTCATAGGGGGCATCCAGATTCTTAATCATGATACCCTCAAATCCTCTACCGATAGCAATGTTGTAACCTGCTTCAAGCGAATCTAATGGTGTTGCTATGTATTCTCCGGGAATACAATCTACCAAGTCATCCAATCTGTAGGTGTATGGTTGGTCAACTGTCGTCTTCCCATTGCACATTAATATGTCAAACACCACTATCTTAACAGGACAATCTCTGATTGCTTCTTCTATGTTATTAGAGTGAACCCTCTTACCCATCCTTTGATGTTCGACAGGATTACCCTCTTCATCTACGGGATATATTTCACAATCTAGTATGGTTTGTGGAGGCAGATTACTCATATGACCATCTACGTCTACGAAGTCTACCCATGTATCCATGATATCAAGAACATCTTGGAACCTAGCATTCTCAACAACCTTCCTTGCTCTATTGAAAATGAGATAGTTCCCATCACCCATGACATGAATCAGATAACGGTTGCCGTCATACTTGATATCATAATGAGTGTTCTCAAACAAGTTTCCATTGTATTGCTTCGCTAACATCGGTTTGATTGCATTACCAACAGTAAGACCCATTGGGGGTTCTATCTTGTTCTCCAAGGATGTAATAATGCTATGTAGTGTGTTGAATTTCGCCCACTGTATTATCTTAGGGTTGAAGTAGTGTTGTTCCAATGCCTTCTTCAATACACCATTGGAACCCTTACCCAAACCATTCCTCGGTGTTCGTAGCCAATATCTAACGAACCACTTCAACTCTAATCCAGACATAGTTCTCATTGCCTCTGAGATAATCCTGTATGATTCTCCTTGGATGTTAGAGCAATCTAGATTCAGAATCCTGTGTAGTTCCCTTATTGACATACCACAATCCGTATCAACATATGAGTTGTAATACATTGCCTGCCCTAAGTCTCCCCACTTGGTTTTCTCCCTAGCAATATCAGCAGGTGTGACTGCGAATGCTTGAGCAATCCACTTCCTCGCTTTGGTCTGTGCAATGTTATTAGCAGGTAGTTCAAGTGCTAGTATTTCAGTTATCAACGGCTTCTCCGCCTTAGTGAAGGACGCTAGACCTTGATTCACAGTGAATTGCTTAACAGAAGGAACTTGTTCCTCTAGTGTTTCGCACATTCTAGCAAACCTAGTTAGTGTCATCGAAGTCACCTCCTTCCATCTGATGTACCTCGATTACTGCTAACATGACATGACCATCAGTCACCTTTCTGTCATCACTAGACTTGAATGCCTTGGCAGTTTCGATACATACTAACGTTAGCATACCATCTACATATTTTCTTAGTGCTTCATACGCACTATCATTCACGAAGGTCCCTACTTCTAATTCATTCTTCAATTTCTTCTTCATTTCTCTTATACTTATTGACATTTTCAATTCGCTCCAATGCTTGGATTAGTGTTTCCAATTCTTGATGATTAATTCTTACTCCCTTCTTCGTTGGTAAACCATCATTATACCATCGAATGTCTATTATTGGAATGTTCCAATACTCACCCGTCTTAATTTGTATTTCCTGTGTAGCACTACGGGTTATCCGCGCTACAAGTTTTTCGTCCTTCATCCTATCAGCCCCTGCTTGAATTCCTTTATCTCAGAATATGATTTGAAATAACGGGGAGATGACAGAGTATCCACTCTATTGGCAATCCAGATGACTCCACCTAGACTACCTATCTTTACCAGTTCATATGTTCCATCATTCACATCAAACATCTCTACTGTCTCCACATCAGGAACCAACCCAAAGTGCTTTGATAATTCAAACGCCACATCATTCATGTGTTCAGCAACGTATCGTACAATCAAATGCCTTTGGATTGGAACCTTTGCATCTACCGTGACCTCAATCTTACCCTTCATCTTGCACACATGACACTTATTCCCTTCACAAATAGGACAGGGAATCTTAGCAGGTAATGGTGCGGGGAAATTGATAGTCACGGCCTGTTTCATAGTTTCCACAACCTATAGACAACTGTGCAGTTGTAATCATAGCCTTTCATATCCATCAAGTCCAACGTGACTTCACCCATTGCAGGTGCGTGTTGTT
>Ga0208158_1000311_pt1 | contig 18644 bp, 26 predicted proteins | sample 8_EtaG_FD_184081 | JGI IMG/M metagenome (GOLD analysis project Ga0208158, IMG submission 184081) | Marine viral communities from the Subarctic Pacific Ocean - 8_ETSP_OMZ_AT15162 metaG (SPAdes) (version 2) | ecosystem: Environmental > Aquatic > Marine > Oceanic | place: Pacific Ocean | collected...
GATAACGGAAGTTGGTGTTATCCAGACTGGTAGTTCATGTACTGTTTCCCCGTTTGAAGAGCAGTAAATAATAAATAATCATAGACAAATTGGATTCTATAGAGGAAAGAAAAGATGCCACTTAATCTAGCATCTCCTGGTATTGTAGTAAGGGAAGTTGACCTAACCAACGGTAGAGTTGATGCGACATCAACAAAGACTGGTTGCTTGGCTGCTCCATTTGCGAAAGGACCAGTAGAGAGCCCTCAACTCATAGAGACAGAGGCAGACCTTCTGGACACCTATGGACAACCTTACCCTAAAGATAATCATTACGAGTATTGGTTAACTGCTTCATCTTATCTCGCCTATGGTGGTGTGATGAGTATTGTTAGAGCAGATGACGAAGAACTTAAAAATGGTTTTGTAGGGACTGCAAATAGCGTCAAGATAAAAAGTACTGACGACTATACTAACTTATCTTACGGAGAGAACACTATTGCTGGTGTTACCTTTGCTGCTAAAAACCCAGGTACTTGGTCAAATGGTATTAAGGTTGCAGTATTAGATTCTCTAGGAGATCAGATATTCACAGGAATCCAAACTACTAATGTATTAGGATATGGTTCAACTACTGTTCCAATAGATCCTATTAACCTTAAGGTTGGATACGGCGTAACTCAAGGAGTACCTGCTGGTACTGTTGTTCCTAGACAAGGAGTTGGTGCTGGTACAACTGAATTGTTAGATGGTATATTTAAAGGACAAATAACTCAAGTTGGTAATTCACAGATTACTGTTAAGTTAATCTCTCATGTATCTTCTGCTGGAACTGAAACTCCAGTTGATTATCAGCAAGGAGGAAACTACAAGTTCGTTGATCCTGCTGGTGTAAACCAAGCACTTGGTATTCACACTGGTGAGTCAAGAACTTATGGTAGTTGGAGAGGACTTGCTGCTGGTACATATTCAGGGATTGTTACTTACACTAATTCTAGTGATTGGTTCGATGCTCAATCAATTACTCTAGGCACTAACCCAGACAAACCTGGTCCTAAGATTAAGTGGAACTCAATTGTTGACAGACCAGGAACATCATCCTATGCAGTCGAAAGAAATGCAAGGTTTGATGAATTCCATATAGTTGTTTATGATGACACTGGTAAGATTACTGGTAATGCAGGTTCTGTATTAGAAAAATTCAGTAACTTATCTAAAGCAAAGGATTCACAATACTCTGCTGGTTCATCTGCTTACTGGAGAAAGGTACTTGAAACAGGTTCTGCTAGTCTCTTTGGAGGCGGTGCTCCTGCAGGTATCGTAACAACTGGTTTCTCTGGTGATGGTTGGGATACCTTTGGAGATGGTGGATGGGATCAGGATACTGAAAACATTACCTTCAGTTCTATTGGTAACTATGTCGTATCACTTGCTAATGGTAAGGATTATAACGGTAAGACTTCTATTGAGGAGTTAGGGGCATTGGATCTAGATATCGGTGCTATTCAAGAAGCATACGATCTATTCCGCAACCCAGAGGAAACTGATTGTGACTTCCTACTATTAGGTTCTGCAGCAAGAACAAGTTATGAAGTACAAGCACTTTCAAATAAACTGATTGAGATTGCTGAATTCAGAAAGGATGCTATTGCATTCTTATCACCAGCAAGAGAACAGTTCTTAACTAAGACTGGATCGGGTGATTCTGAAATGTTAACATTAAAAGCTGATACAGTAACTGATAACATAATCAATTACTATTCACCTATTACATCAAGTTCTTATGCCATATTAGATAGTGGTTATAAGTACATGTATGACAGGTTTAATCAACAGTTTAGATATGTTCCCATGAACGGTGACATTGCTGGCACATGTGCTAGAAATGACATCAATAACTTCCCTTGGTTCTCACCAGGCGGAACTGCAAGAGGTGCTATTCTAAATGCTGTTAAACTAGCATACACACCAAACCAAGTCCATAGAGACAAATTGTACTCCAACAGAATTAACCCAATCGTTACTTCACCTGGAGCAGGTATTATTCTCTTCGGTGACAAGACTGCATTAGGTAGGTCTTCTGCCTTTGACAGAATCAATGTTCGTAGATTGTTTATCTTCCTTGAGAAGGCAATCGCTGCTGCTGCCAAAGACATCCTATTTGAATTCAACGATGAGATCACAAGGATCAACTTTATCAATATCGTTGAACCATTCCTTCGTGATGTACAGTCTAAGCGTGGTATTCAAGATTTCGTCGTTATCTGCGATGAGACCAACAACACCCCTGCTATTATTGACAGCAATGAGTTCGTTGCTGACATCTACATCAAACCAGCAAGATCTATTAACTTCATCGGACTAACCTTTGTTGCTACACGCACAGGAGTTTCCTTTGATGAGGTTATTGGTAAGGTCTAATTCATTAACACACTTTAGGTAAAAGACTAATGGCAATTAATTCCGCAAACCCACCGAAGACCTCGGAAAGGACTATCGACAAGTTTAAGTCGAGGTTGACGGGTGGTATTGCAAGACCTAATCTGTTTGAGGTGGTTCTTGCATTTCCAGATGGCACAGTAGATGCATCAGTAAGTGACATAGATCCTAAGACAAGATTCCTTGTCAAGGCTGCTGCACTTCCTGCATCAAACATCGCTCCAATCAGCGTACCTTTCAGAGGTCGTCAGCTTAAAATTGCAGGAGACAGGACATTCGACGAATGGACAATCACTGTAATCAACGACACTGACTTTGCTATCAGAGGTTCCTTTGAGAGATGGATGAACTCCATGTCTAAGGTATCTGATAACGCTGGTAATATAAATCCAGAAGACTATACTAAAGATGCATATGTATACCAGCTCGGAAGATCTGGTGTTGATTCTGCATCACAGTCATCTGAACAAAATATGCCTGTACTTAGAACATATAAGTTCTATAGTATATTCCCAACAAATGTCTCACAGATAGATCTTTCATACGATTCATCTGATGCTGTTGAAGAGTTTACAGTCACTTTACAAGTTCAGTGGTGGGAAGCTGCTGGAAATGGCGGTGATGTTAGCTAACTAAATAGAAGGGTATCAAGGTATTCTTCTATAATAATGGCACGGCTTTTTGGATTTTCAATTGAAGATAAAGACGATTTACCTAAGGGTGTAGTATCCCCCATTCCACAAACAGGTGAGGATGGGGTTGATTATTATATACAGTCTGGTTTTAGTAGTCAAGTAATAGATCTTGAAGGGATCTATAAGAATGAGCATCAGGCAATAAGGAAATATAGAGAGATGGCACTCCACCCTGAGGTGGATAATGCAGTAGAAGATATTGTAAATGAAGCAATTGTATCAGATACAAATGATTCTCCTGTAGAAATTGATTTAAACAATCTTAATGCCTCTGATGGTATTAAGGACAGAATTAGAGAAGAGTTTAGACATATAAAAGATCTATTAGATTTTGATTCCAAAGCACATGAGATCTTTAGGAATTGGTATGTTGATGGCCGAATTTATTATAATAAAGTAATTGATGTTAAAAAACCTCAGGATGGTATACAAGAACTGAGATACATTGACGCAATGAAGATGCGTTATGTGCGTAAGGAACAGAAGAAGAAGGATGATGGTGGTGGTGGAAATAATGCTCTTTTTAATACTAAGAATGTACACGAATCTGAGAAGGTATACTTCCCTAAGATAGAGGAGTATTTCATGTACACTCCTGAACCACGCTATCCAACCAACATGGCAATGGGTGGTGCAGGTACTGCTATGTCAGGGGTTAAACTTGCAAAGGATTCTATTACATATTGTACTTCTGGTCTTGTTGATAGGAATAAAGGTACAGGTTTATCGTATCTCCAAAAAGCAATTAAGTCACTCAATCAACTCAGAATGATTGAAGACAGTTTGGTTATTTACCGAATGTCCCGTGCTCCAGAAAGGAGGATATTCTATATTGATGTTGGTAACCTTCCAAAGGTTAAAGCGGAGCAATACCTTAGAGATGTAATGTCTCGTTACAGAAACAAATTAGTATATGACTCAGGAACAGGTGAAGTTAGAGACGATAAAAAATACATGTCCATGCTTGAAGACTTCTGGTTACCTAGAAGAGAAGGTGGTCGTGGAACAGAAATCACAACACTCCCAGGTGGACAGAACCTTGGGGAGTTGGCTGACATTGAGTATTTCCAATCTAAGTTGTACAGATCTTTGGGAGTACCTGAATCTAGAATCGCTGGATCTGGCGATGGATTTAACCTTGGCCGTAGTTCAGAGATTCTAAGAGACGAACTTAAGTTTAGTAAGTTTGTAGGTAGACTGCGTAAGCGTTTCAGCAAGATCTTCTTAGACATGCTAAGAACACAATTACTTCTTAAGAATATTATTACCCCAGAAGATTGGGAAGTAATGTCTGAGCATATTCAGTTTGACTTTATCTACGATAATCATTTTGCAGAATTGAAGGATAAGGAATTGATGGAAGGTCGTTTAGGTCTTCTTGGTATGGTAGAACCTTATGTTGGTAGATATTATTCTACAGAGTACATAAGGAGAAATGTATTGCGTCAAAAGGATGCAGAGATTGTGGAGATTGATGAGCAGATAGAAACTGAAATTGCTAATGGTGTATTACCAGATCCAAATCAACAGATGTTAGAGATGGAACAGGGTGCTTTTGGTGATCCGATGGCAGATCAAATGGGGGATCCAATGGCACAACAAGGACTACCACCAGAACCTCAACCGCAGAAAATGCCTAAGGACAACGAAGGAGAGATATAAATAACTTTATCAGTATATTATACCATGATGGAAGAACTCGTCAATATGATTGCGACGGATGCGTCTGCTGCAGATGTTAGTGATCAAATCAAAGATATCCTCTATGCTAAATCAGCAGCGAAGATAGATGAACTAAGACCTGTTGCATCAGGAAATCTTTTTGGTGCAGAAGCAGAATCTGAAGTGGAAACTGAAGTAGAAACTCAACCTGAAGAAGAGACTAATGACTAGACTTTTATTGCTAGGTGCAGAAGCTAACTGTGGCACAGATGCTGCAGGTGCTTCCACATTTGGATCTGCAACAGTAGTTCGTGTAGTAAATACAGGCACTACTAACAGGTTAGTAACTGTTATTGATTCGGTTGGAGGATCCACAACAATTGGTTCATTTACTTTAGTAGGTGGAGCAGTTGAGTTTGTAGAGAAAAAATCAACTGAGGCAATCTTTGCAGCAAATGCTTCAGTTAAAGGATCTAAAGCAGGTTACACTAATTAAGAAAAATGAAATTAATCACAGAACAACTTGATGATGTAGAAGTTATCGTTGAAAATCGCAACGGTAAGAAGTCTATGTTTATCGAGGGTATCTTCCTTCAAGGAGATATTCAAAACCGCAATGGTCGTATGTATCCAATGGACACTCTTCGCAGAGAAGTTCAAAGGTATAACGAAAGTTTTGTGGATTCTGGTCGTGCAGTTGGAGAACTCGGTCATCCTGAGGGACCAACAGTAAATCTAGATCGAGTTTCTCATAAGATAGTTTCACTTAAAGAAAGTGGATCTAATTTTATTGGTAAGGCAAAAATTCTATCTACTCCAATGGGTAAGATAGCACAGAACCTTATTGATGAAGGAGTAAAACTTGGTGTTTCATCTCGTGGTCTTGGTACATTAGCAGTTAATGAAGATGGTATAAAGGTTGTCTCAGATGACTTTATGTTAGCTACTGCTGCTGATATTGTTTCAGATCCTTCTGCCCCTGATGCTTTTGTATCTGGCATAATGGAAGGTAAGGACTGGGTTTGGGACGGTGGCATAGTAAGAGAGCAACTGGCAAAGAAGACTTACAAGACTATCAATACGCTAGTTGACAACAAACAGCTTGAGGAGAACAAGCTAGGATTGTTCCAGAACTTCCTGTCAAATCTCTAACATTTTATAAATAAATACAGATTATCACAACGATCTATTCGGAGTAAACTTAAAATGGCCGCAAAGGAACTTAAGGAAATGGACAACCCTGTAACAAGGGGTGCGAAGGCTGCTGATCCTATGAAGAAAGTTGATGATTCCACTTCACCTGGAGCATCAGCATCTTACGAGGATCTCGGCGGACCTACACCTCAAAACTATAAGTCCACAGACGACTCTGCTAAAGTAAAGTCAGCAAACATTAAAACGGTATCAGATATCGTTAATAAGGGTGCTGGTAAAGCTGATGGTATGAAGTCTATTGGCACAGAGGTGCTAAAGCAAGGTGACAACCCTGAAGCAGAAGAATCTGCTGAAGTTGTTGCTGAAGAACCCACTACAGAGGAAACTACCGTGGCAGAAGAAGAAACTCCTACAGTTAATGTAGAAGAAGATCTTGCTGCACTATTCGGTGGTGAAGAACTTTCTGAAGAGTTCCAGACAAAGGCCAAGACAATCTTCGAGGCAGCAGTTAACTCTAAAGTTGCTGTAGTCAAAGAAGAGATGTCTGCCGAATATGAGAAGACTTTAACAGAGCATCTTGAAACTGTTAAGTCTGAGTTGGTTGAGCGTACAGATGCATACCTTGAGTATGTGTCAGATGAGTGGCTCAAAGAAAATGCTATCGAAGTCGAGCATGGTCTTAAAACTGAAATGACCGAATCATTCCTAAGTGGAATGAAGACACTTTTTGAAGATCATTATGTATCAATCCCTGACGACAAATATGATGTGCTGGAAAGCATGGTAAATAAACTAGATGATATGGAAGGCAGACTTAACGAGCAGTTAGAGAAGAACATCTCTCTTAACAAGCGTCTTGGCGAATCTACAGCTGATGGAATTTTTAGTGAAGTAGCCGAAGGACTTGCTGAGACCCAAAAAGAGAAGTTAAAGTCTCTATCTGAAGGAGTTGAGTTTGAGGGTGAAAACGCTTACCGTGAGAAGTTAGTTACTCTTAAGGAATCTTATTTCCCTAAGGATGGCAAACCCCAGGTTTCAAGCAAATCCGAAACCCTTTCGGAAGGTATAGCAAACGAAGATCCTGTGGACAATACCAAGTCTATGAATCAGTATCTTACAGCCCTGAAAATGGGTGGATAATTAATTAAACCTACAAACTCTATTAAGTAAAGTACTATGTACAATGCCGAAAAGATTATGGAGAAGTGGGCTCCTCTGCTAGACGCAGATGGTGTCGATCCTATTAAGGACGCTCACAGACGCTCCGTAACCGCAGTTCTCCTAGAGAACCAAGAAAAGTTTTTACAAGAGCAATCAGCTTTTGAAAATGGAACCTCAATGCTAACTGAGGCTGCTCCTACAAACAGTGGTAACGCTGTAGGTGCTTCAGGTGCATTTGGTGGTGGATCAGCAGTTGCTGGACCTACTGCAGGTTTCGACCCCGTATTGATCAGTCTTATCCGTCGTTCAATGCCTAACCTCGTTGCATACGAGCTTGCAGGTGTTCAACCAATGAACGGACCTACTGGTCTTATCTTTGCGATGAGAAGTCGCTACACAGATCAGTCTGGAACAGAAGCATTCTTCAACGAACCAGATTCTGCATTCTCTGCTAACAAGGCAGGAACCAATGTTGGTCAGACAACTCAGGGTGATTACACTGCTGCTACTGACGATGGTGGTTCTGTTGGTTTCGGTTCTACTGGAACTCAGAGAGGCACAAACCCTGCAATTCTAGAGAACAACGCCAACGATGCTACTCAAGCTCAGTACTCACTGGGTCAAGGTATGGCAACTGGTGACTCTGAAGCATTAGGCGATGGCACTAATGGTCACTTCAACGAGATGGCATTCTCCATCGAGAAGGTGACTGTAACCGCTAAGTCTAGAGCACTAAAAGCAGAGTACAGTTTAGAACTCGCTCAAGACCTTAAAGCAATTCATGGTCTTAATGCAGAAGCAGAACTTGCTAACATTCTTTCTTCTGAGATACTTGCTGAGATTAACCGTGAGGTTATCCGTACTATCTACAAGACTGCTGAAGCTGGTTCACAAGTCAATGTTGCAAACGCAGGTTTCTTTAACCTAGATGTTGACTCCAATGGTAGATGGTCAGTTGAGAAGTTCAAAGGTCTTCTGTTCAACATCGAAAGAGATGCCAACAGAATCGCACAGAGAACTCGTCGTGGAAAGGGTAACATTATCCTAACTTCTGCTGATGTAGCATCTGCACTAACAATGGCTGGTGTACTTGATTACACACCTGCTCTTAACGCTAACCTACAGGTTGACGATACTGGTAATACATTTGCTGGTACTATCAACGGTAAGTACAGAGTTTATATCGATCCATTCTCAGCAAACAGTGCTTCTAACCAGTACTATGTTGTTGGATACAAAGGATCTTCTCCTTATGATGCTGGTCTATTCTACTGCCCTTATGTACCACTACAGATGGTAAGAGCAGTTGGAGAGAACACCTTCCAGCCAAAAATTGGATTTAAGACAAGATACGGTCTTGTTTCAAACCCATTCGCTGAAGGTACTGCTCAAGGACTTGGACGCATCACTAAGAATAGCAACCGCTACTATCAGCGTACTGTTGTTCAGAACCTTATGTAAATTCGATTTACATACACTAGATAGAGACTCCTTCGGGGGTCTCTTTTTTTATGTTAAGATAAATAATATACTCGACCTAATATTATGGGTGATGACGAACTACTAGACGAATTGGCAGAACGCATTGCGGAAGGTCCAATAGTTTTTACCCCAGATGAAGATTGGGTGGATAAGTTAAACGAGGAAGATAAATAGGTATATGGCTAACACATTCTATGATAAGCAGATTAAGAACAGGAATTTCCTGTCACCATCTGGTTTTCAATTTAACCTAGCAAGAGCACCAAAGGTTGATTTCTTTTCCAACTCAGCAAGAATACCTGGTATTCAGTTGGGTGAAATTATGGTAGGTAATTATCTTAAAACTGTTCCTGTTCCTGGTGATCAAATTCAATTTGAAGATCTTACTTTATCCTTTATAGTAGATGAAAATTTAGAAAATTATTTAGAAATTCATAACTGGATATATGGACTTGGATATCCAAAGTCAGTTGATCAATTTATAACTTTGGCAAAAGATCCTGAGACTTCAGAAATAGATAATTTAAAACAGTTTAGTGATGGTACTCTTACTATTTTAAATAGTAATTTTAACCCAATGGCATATGTCAAATTCAGTGACATGTTCCCAGTATCACTAAGTACTTTAGAATTTTCTGCCCAAGAAAACGATTATACATACTTTACAGCAACAGTGACTTTTAAGTATCTGTTGTATGAAATCCTTGATACTAAATTCAAGGTAAGAACATCATCTATTAATTCATCATGAACCTTGAGACTATACAAAGTATGTGGGAGAAAGACTCACAGATTGATATCGTTAAACTACATGAAGAAGCAGCAAAGATACCATCACTACATGCTAAGTATTGGGATGTGTATAATTCTCTGAAGTTATTAAAAGAGAAAGCACAAACTCAAGAATGTAATATTAAGTTAGAAAGACATAATTACTACACTGGAAAATCCGACCCTGAAGTGTATCAGGCCGAACCATTTCCATATAAGGTTAGAGAGAAAGAATCGGTAAAAAGATATATGGATGCTGATGAAAGAGTTCAGACTATAGTTTTGAAAATAAAATACTATGATGTAATGCTTTCTTATCTTGAGGATATTGTTAGACAGATAAACAATAGAAGTTATCAATTAAAAAATATTATCGATTGGCAGCAGTTGAGTGGCTAATGTCCGACCTTACTATCACAAAAAAGAATGAGGTCTTTTTAAAGATCGTCACAGAACCTCATGTTGCTCATGAGTTATCTGATCAATTCACCTTTGAAATTCCTGGTGCTAAGTATATGCCACAGTACAGGAATAGACATTGGGATGGTAAGATTCGTTTATTTAATTTACAAACAGGAGAAATATATGTCGGACTGTTAGACAAAGTAGTTTCTTTTTGTAAGCATCACAGGTATGATTATAAGTTTGAAGATAGCAAATATTTTGGTACTCCTTTTGAAGTTAATGAAATGATATCAAAGGAAGGTGTTAAGGATTATATGAATGCTATATCTAAGACTCCTCCAAGAGACTATCAAATAGAGGGAGTATACGATGCTCTAAGACACAATAGAAGACTAGTGATAAGCCCCACTGCCTCTGGCAAATCTTTGATGATTTACTCAATAGTTCGTTACTTCGCAGAGCAACAGAAAAGTACATTGATAGTTGTTCCAACGACATCTCTGGTAGAGCAGATGTATAAGGACTTTGAGTCTTATGGATGGGATGCTGAGTCATACTGTCACAAAATATATGGTGGTAAAGAAAAAGAAACTGAGTCTCCTGTTGTTATTACTACTTGGCAATCTATCTATAAACTACCTAAAGTATATTTTGAAAGGTTTCAAGTTGTAGTAGGGGATGAAGCACATCAATTCAAGTCAGCGTCGCTCGTAAAAATTATGACTAAGTTGCATGTAGCAAAGTATCGTTATGGTTTTACTGGGACACTAGATGGTACGCAAACACATAAGTTAGTATTAGAAGGATTATTTGGTCCATCATATAAAACGATTAAGACTCATGAGTTGATGGAGAAGGGATACCTTGCTAAATTAAATGCTAAGATAATATTACTACAACATCCTGAAATAGGATTTGATACCTATGAAGAAGAAATACAATATCTTATTAGTCATGAACAAAGAAATAACTTTATTAAAAATTTGGCGTTAGATTTAAAAGGTAATACTTTAATATTATATTCTAGAGTAGAAACCCACGGTGAGATTCTTTACAATATGATAAATAATAATGATGATCGTAAAGTATTCTTCATCCACGGTGGAGTTGATGTTGAGAATAGAGAACTGACTCGTGAAATAACCGAGAAGGAAAACGACGCTATAATCGTTGCATCCTATGGAACATTCTCTACTGGTATCAATATCAAAAACTTACATAATGTAATTTTTGCATCACCGTCTAAATCGAGAATCAGAAATCTACAGAGTATTGGAAGGGTTCTAAGAAAAGGATCTAATAAATTTAAGGCAACTCTGTATGATATAGCAGATGATTGCTCGACTGAAACGAAAAGAAATTATACATTGAATCATTTAGTTGAACGAATTAAAATTTATAATGAAGAAAATTTTAATTATGATCTTGTTAAGGTATCTTTGAGGAGGAAAAAATGATCGAATCATACTTTGTTTTTAAATTAGTTTCTGGTGAAGAAATAGTTGCCGTCACAGAAATTGATGAAAGTGGTATAGAGCCTTCTTTTCTTTTAAAATCCCCGTTAAAAGTTGAACTAACTCATAGAGGAACTAATACTTTAGTTAGATTAATACCTTGGATAACAATTCCTGAAGAAGATGTATATAAAATTGGATTTGATAAAATTATTACTTTTACTGAATTAGAAGATGATCATGAAATGATCAATGCATATAATCATTATAATTGGCAAAGAAAAACAAAAGAGACTCATAAAATTAAACTTAGTGAAAAGATGGGATACAGAGGTGATGTTGAATCTGCTAGGATTTCTCTAGAGAAATTATTTACCTCTGATATAATTGGTATAACTACTACAGTATAATATAATATTTCCCTGAACCCTCACAAGGGTAATTGTACACAATATTGCCACCCTTGTCAAGCTTGTGCTATAATGTATGGGACACGGAGCAAATATGCCTAGAAAAAGATCCGATCATTATGTAAACAATAAGGAACTCCTAGAGGCAATGGTTGTCTATAGGAAGAAGGTTGCTATTGCAAAGGAAAAGGGTACAACCCCACCTCCTATCAGTAACTATCTTGGTGAGTGTTTCCTCAAAATTGCAACACACCTTTCATACAAACCAAACTTTGTGAACTATATGTTCAGAGAGGATATGATCGGGGACGGTATCGAGAATTGTGTACAATACATACATAACTTCGATCCTGCCAAGTCTAACAATCCATTTGCATACTTTACTCAGATAATCTATTACGCCTTCCTGAGACGCATACAGAAGGAGAAGAAGCAGTTGGAGATAAAGACCAAGATTATAGAACGAACAGGATACGATCAGGTTATGGTTGTAGAAGAAGGTGCAGGTGGATCGTCTTCTGATTATAATACTATTAAGGATAACATACAGTATCGTAACTCTAATAGGTAACATGGCAATTTATGATGATGTAAAGATCACTATTAACCTTAATGAGTTGGTAGAGATCAGAGCGAAACTTATTTCTCAGTATGATGATTACTCAGAAAAGATTAATAAAGGTGAGTACTTAGATGGAGGTGACATTGATCGAATTGCAACTAAGTTAAGAGAAACCTTAACATGGGATACACTCTATTCTATGATTGATGATTCTATCTTAGAATACTTGGGTATTAAAGAGAATCATTATGGAGAGATTCAACCTGAACCTGGTCGTGAAAAAATGTTGAATGAGATTGAAAAGAATAGAAAAGAATTTGAAATGGTAGATCTAGTATCATCAGCATGGACAATCCAAGTACCTAGGAGGAAGAAATGAAAAGATGGTTTGATCTAAAGCATCCTACTCCTTGGCATAAGAATCCAGAAGATGAGGATTTTATCCCTAGTGGACCTGAGTGGTACAAGAAGGGAAGTTTCCATAATAAGGTTGGAATGACCTTGATGTGGATTTTCTTTGGTATTGTTATTGTGCAGGTACTTCATGCATTTACAGTAGTACCATTCTTCCCTATTCCTTTTACAATCTTATTGGGGTTGGGATTTATTGTTTATGTCGCATGGAGGGCAACATGAAATTAACACAAGAAGTTATTGACCAGATTCAAGAAGCTATGCTTCATACTAAGATGAATGGTGATATGAATTGGGTAGATGGTGATGAGATTGATGTTTGCCTTGGAGGTACATTTGCAGGTGACAAATTTATTAGTATAATTAATAGGACACGGAGCAACACCACAAAGAAATGAAAGAAGAATTATTGAAGATGGTAAAGGAGAAGTGTTACCGTAAAGGTGACTACACTCTTTCCTCAGGTAAGAAGTCTGAGCATTATGTCAATTGTAAACCTGTCACATTGACTGGGCGTGGGTTGACTCTTGCTGCTATGATGTTACTTGAACATGTAGAAACTAAAGTAGTGGCAGGTCTTACTCTTGGTGCTGATCCCTTAGTGTCAGGTGTGGCAGTTTGTTCTGCTTTGGATATGAGACTTGTAGATGCTCTGATAGTTCGGAAAGAACCTAAGGGACATGGTACAGGTGCATGGATAGAGGGACCAGAGTTTCCAGAAGGGACTAAGGTAACTGTATTAGAGGATGTAACTACTACAGGTGGATCTGCTATTAAAGCAGTGGAAAAACTTCGTGATGCTGGTTATGTCGTTGAGCGTGTTGTAACCATCGTAGACAGGCAGGAAGGTGCTATAGAAGCGATGAAAGATGCAGACCTCGAACTCCGTAGATTATTTACTATTGACGACCTAGTATGAAGGTAGCAGTTATCACAGACCAGCACTTCGGTATGAGGAAGGGCAGTCGATTATTCCACGACTATTTTAAAAAATTTTATGAAGACATCTTTTTCCCCACATTGGAAAGGGAAGGCATCACGACCCTCATCGATATGGGGGATACTTTCGATAATCGTAGGTCGATTGATCTATGGTCTTTGGAATGGGCTAAAACGAATTACTTCGATAGGCTCCGTGATATGGGGATTACTGTGTACACTATCGTGGGAAATCACACTGCCTATTTCAAAAACAATAACTCAGTTAATACAATTGATTTACTTTTACGAGAGTATTCTAATATGGTTCTCGTTAGAGACCATGCGGAATATACGATTGGTGACACAAGATGTCTTTTTCTAGGATGGATTAATGATGAGAATAGAGCAAAAATAAAAAGAAAGATAAAGTCAACTAAGTCTACTGTATGTTTTGCACATTTAGAACTAACTGGGTATCAGGTATATAGAGGATTTACACAACAGAATGGTTGTAGTGGTACAGCAGATCAATTCCAAAAATTTGATAGAGTTTATAGTGGACACTATCACCATAGGTCTAATGATGGAAAAGTTTTCTATCTAGGTAATCCATATGAGATGTTCTGGAATGATTGTGATGATGCTAGAGGATTTACTATTTGGGATAGTGATACTTTAGAACATACTCCTATTAATAATCCACATAGAATGTTTTATAAGATCTATTATGAAGATACTCCCTATCAGATCTTTGATGCTAGTCCTTATACTGGTAAGATTGTTAAACTTATAGTTAGAAGAAAGAGTAAACCAAAAGATTTTGAGAAGTTTGTTGATAAACTTCATGTTGCTGGTGTTGAAGAACTAAAAATTATAGAAAGTGCTGATTGGAATAATGGGTATATTGTAGGAGAAGATTTTAAAGATAAGGAAGATGAAAATACTATTAGTTTGTTAAATAGATTTATAGATGAATCTGATATTTCTCTTGATAAAAGTAGAGTGAAAGGACTTATTACAAACATATACAGAAAGGCGTGTGAGGTAGAGTAATGTGGCTGCTTACTGAGGAAGGAAGTAGAGAGGGTGCTTATGCTGTCAAAGATAATGCAGGAGAGAAAGTTCTTTTTCTATTTCAGCAGGAAGATGATGCTCAAAGATACTGTATGCAGTTGCAAGAAACTGATGAAGTCGATATGGAGGTTGTAGAAGTGGACGAGGAGGTTGCAATAAAAGCGTGTGAGATGTATAATTATAAGTACACTATTGTGACCCCTAACGATTTCGTGATCCCACCTTTACAAGATGATTCTGTTCAAAAAGATTAGATGGAAAAACTTTCTGTCCACAGGTGATAAATGGACAGAAGTGATTTTAAATGATACAGGGACTACTCTAGTAGTAGGTACTAATGGTGCAGGGAAATCCACTATGCTGGATGCTCTGTGCTTTGTGTTGTTTAATAAACCATATCGTAAGATAACAAAGACTCAATTAATCAATACAACAAACGAGAAAGGAACTATTGTAGAGATAGATTTTTCTATTGGTCCTAAAAATTATTTGGTTCGTCGTGGTATCAAACCCAATATGTTTGATATTGAAATTGATGGACAGATGAGGAATAAAGAATCTGATGATAGAGTTAACCAAAAGATTCTTGAGGAGCAGATTCTGAAATTAAACTTTAAATCATTTACTCAAATTGTTATATTGGGTAGTAGTAATTTCATACCGTTCATGCAACTGAATGGTCCTAATCGTAGAGAAGTTATAGAAGACTTATTAGATATTAAAGTTTTTTCTGCAATGAATAATTTAGTTAAAGAAGAACTAAGAGAAAATAGAGATATTGTAAGAACCTTGGAATTAAAGAAAGATAACCTTAGAGATAAGGTTGCAATGCAAAAAAACTTTATTAGTGAATTGGAAACAAGAGCAGAAAAAAATATACATGATAAGGAAAAAAAAGTTAATACAATTGCATTAGAAATTGATGAATTGTTAACTAAAAATGAAACCTTAAATAGTTCTTTAGACAGCGTTCAAACACAATTAAAAAATGTAGCAGATGCTCCAGATCGCTTGGTAAAACTAGGTTCTTTGAAACAGAAGATATCTGTAAAGGTATCAAGGATTACAAAAGAACATAAGTTTTTCACAGACAATACGGTATGTCCTACTTGCAGCCAGAATATAGAAGAATCATTTAGGTTAAATAGAATTGAAGACGCTCAAAATAGAGCTAAGGAACTCAGAGATGGCTATCAAAAGCTTGAGGAGTCGATAAACGAAGAAACCGATAGAGAGCGTCACTTCACCACACTTAACAAGGAGATTTCTAATTTAACTTATGACATTTCTCAGAATAATGCTCAGGTTACTGGACTTCAACGACAGACAGGGGATTTACAACAGGAGATTCAAACTCTTACCAACAACCTTAAGAACAGAAATACTGAACATGAGAAGTTAGAAAAGTTTAAACAGAATCTTGAAAAAGTATTCGGACAACTTGCAGAAGAAAACGAAGATATAATCTATAATGATTTTGCCTATTCCTTATTGAAGGATGGTGGTGTCAAAGGCAAGATAATTAAAAAGTATCTTCCATTAATCAATCAACAAGTAAATCGTTACTTGCAGATGATGGATTTCTATATTAACTTCTATCTTGATGAGGAGTTTAACGAGACTATCCAAAATCCAATACATGATAGATTTTCTTATTCTTCATTTAGTGAAGGTGAGAAGATGAGGATTGATTTAGCATTGCTCTTTACATGGAGAGAAGTTGCTAGGTTTAAGAACTCTACAAATACTAACATACTTATTATGGATGAGGTATTTGATTCATCTTTAGATGGTTTTGGTACTGATGAATTTATTAAAATTATTAAATATGTTGTGAAGGACGCTAATGTTTTTGTCATATCCCATAAACAGGATATGCTTGACAAGTTCACTTCTGTGATAGAATTCACAAAGAAAGGCGGTTTCTCATACGCTACTAAAAGTGTCGCAGACTAATGACCACTCCAAACTGGCAACACAATTCGGGTAAGCCACCGAAACGAAAACTTAAACCTCAGGCATTACGAAGTGCTAGAGAAAGAAGAAGACACTTGATAAAGTGTCTACTCAAGACCTCCGACCACCATCGGGGGTCTTATAATGTTAACAACAACAAAATTATTATGAGTAGACCTCAAGGCGTTATGCTATCCCCGACCATTGATTATCTTTCAATGGATGATGATCAAGGACCAGTTGGTGTTATGATCTTTCGTGGCACTGCTACACAACCAGCACAAGTTCGTTCTGTAGAAGATCGTGATGACTTCCGTGCTGCTTACGATGAGTTTAAGACATATGAAAACTATGTCTAATACAGTAGTTATTCATGAGCGATTTCCATATCGTTTTGTACAGAATGGTACACTAGAAAATGGTCAACCTGATTGTCGTATTCAAAAGTTTAATGAGTACAAACACAGTTACAAAGATATGTACTACTGTGATAATCAAATGCAGTTTGGCATTGCTATAGAGGATCTAGAGTATACCAAATGGTTAGACCCTGCAGGTGTACCTTGCTATAGAAAAAATGACTAATTCATGGAGCTTGCTCTATCACACAATCAACGGAACATTAGATGAGGTATTTCCTGTGACAGGTATTGGAACACATTCACCCTATTCAAACAGTAGTAACTGGGAACAAGTTAACATTGAAAATGTCACTATCGACACAAGTAACTGCCCACCAGAAATTGCAAAACAACAAGTACATTATAAGTACAACGAGGAAAACATCCTTGAAAAGATCAAGGAGTATATTGGAAGAACATACAGTTCTCACTATGCTTACAATGATAAGGTACAGACCTTAGATCTTATTGAAGCAGTCGGAGATGCATCTGCATTTTGCCGTAGTAACATTCTTAAGTATGCATCACGCTATGATAAGAAAGGAACTACAAGGCTTGACATTCAGAAGATAATACACTATGCTGTATTATTATACCACTTTGAAGGATTAGACAAGGACTCTACTAATGGATATGAAACTTTCTGAAAAAACAATTAACCTATTGGAGAATTTCTCTTCAATCAACCAATCCATTCTAGTTAAGAAGGGTTCTAAACTTCGCACCATTTCTGTGATGAAGAACATTCTTGCAGAGGCAGATGTTGATGAGAACTTTGAGAGAGACTTTGGTATCTATGATCTACCTCAGTTTTTGAATGGAGTTAATCTCATGAAGGATCCTGATCTGGATCTTAAGAATGAGACATACATGATCATTCGTGAGGGTAAGTCAACTAAGGTTAAGTTTGCCTTTGCAGATCCTGATTGTATAGTGATTCCACCTGAGAAGCAAATGAAACTTCCTTCAAGTGATGTTACTTTCCAATTAGATAGTATTCAACTCGGAAAACTCTTGAAGGCATCTTCTGTATATCAGTTACCAGATCTATCAGCAATTGGTGATGGTGAAGAGGTTACTCTAGTAGTATCTGATCGTAAGAATGATAACTCTAATGAGTATACTCTTGTGGTTGGTAAGACAGAACAGACCTTTGAGTTTAACTTTAAGATTGAGAATATTAAGTTGATCCCTGGATCATATGATGTTCAGATCTCTAAAAAGAACCTTGCCAAATTTACTAATAGCAACTATAATCTAGATTACTTTATTGCACTAGAACCTGATTCAACATATGCATAAGATAGGGAGGATTTGGAAATATGCCTTGGGAAGTTTCGAGGATCATAAAACTGCAGAGTATGATAATGCAGTATGCATTATTAGGAGTTTTATTTTTATCAGCTATCTTGTTACTAACTGTTTTATTATTGCTGGTGTGATCCGTCACTGGAATCCACCAGCACCATCTGAGATACATTATGAAGCGTGATTTTTTATGGGTTGAGAAGTATCGACCCAAGACAATTGAAGAGTGTATTCTCCCTGAGAATATTAAGGAAACCTTTAGACAGTTTCTAAATAAAGGTGAGATTCCTAATCTTCTCTTAACAGGACCAGCAGGTGTGGGTAAGACCACTGTTGCTAAGGCACTCTGTGAACAGTTGGGATGTGATTACATTCTGATTAATGGTTCTGATGAA
>Ga0208158_1000312_pt1 | contig 18634 bp, 35 predicted proteins | sample 8_EtaG_FD_184081 | JGI IMG/M metagenome (GOLD analysis project Ga0208158, IMG submission 184081) | Marine viral communities from the Subarctic Pacific Ocean - 8_ETSP_OMZ_AT15162 metaG (SPAdes) (version 2) | ecosystem: Environmental > Aquatic > Marine > Oceanic | place: Pacific Ocean | collected...
TATCTAACTCACCAAGTAATGGATATTTCTTATCAGCTCAAAGTGGAAATACAGGCGGCTTAACTTGGGCTGCTGTTAGCACATCAGATAGTACTAAAATGCCCCTCGCAGGTGGGACGTTTACTGGTGATACGCTATATAACGATTCTGTAAAAGCTAAGTTTGGGACTTCATCAGATCTTCAAATTTATCATGATGGAACAACAAGCAGGATTGATAACAACACAGGTGATTTATTTATAGAAACAACTGGATCAGGTGACGATATTCTTCTTGATTCAGCAGATGATATCTTTTTGCGTGTAGCAGGTACTGAAAGTGGCATTGAGGTTGTGGGTAATGGTACAGTTAATCTCTACTACGACAACTCAAAGAAATTAGAGACAACTGCCGATGGGGTTAATATCGGAAACCATGTGTTTACCACTGGAGGAAATTACACAGTTGGAAATAATATTACTGTAATTGATGGAGGAGCTATAAAAGTTGGAACAGGTGCAGATCTTCAAATCTATCATGATGGAACTAATTCTCTCATAAAAAATGGTACAGGTATATTAAGTCTCCAAGGAGATGATATTCGATTATTAAATAATGCTGCAAGTGAGGCATTACTAAAAGCCTTTAACAATGGTGCAGTTCAATTATTCTATGACAGCTCACTGAAATTAGAGACAACTTCAACGGGCTGTACTCTTACTGGTCGTCTAACCTTGACGGGTGGTCTTGGTATGGCTGCTAGTCAATATATAAACGGAACCAGTGGAATAGATTTCTATGGAGATAGTGGAGATGCAGGAAGTAAATTAGTTCAATTAGTAGACGGTGGTTTTAAGATAAAAGATAGTAATAAGATTAATTTTGGATCATCAGATGATCTTCAAATCTGGCATGATGGAACCCATAACAACATAAAAAGTACTAATGGTGAATTACACATTAAAGATACAGATGATAGTTATTGGATAAGGAATGAAGTTAACGGTGCTGTTTCTATCTATTACGACGGCTCAAAGAAAGCAGAAACATATAGCAACGGCTTTAAGATTAATGGTCAACTACAGTGTGAAGGTGACGTAAAATTTGACAACCCAGATAATGCTGGTAGAGATATTAGATGGGATTCTTCAGATGATACCTTAGAATTTTCAGATAACACTAAAGCTTCATTCGGAGATAGTGCAGATCTTCAAATCTTCCATGATGGATCTAATTCTTATATTCAAGACGATGGAACAGGCTATTTAGTTGTACAAGGTAGTGAAACATATATACGAAATACCGCAGGTCATCCACAGATAAAATGTAGTAACGATGTTGTAGAACTCTATTACGACAACAGTTTAGCCTGCAAGACTTCTTCTGCTGGACTTACTATCTCTGGCAATAAAGACATTCGGCTTGAGAATGGCAACTGGACAGGCGATGTTACTTCACCAAAACTACAAGCACACGGCAGCTATTTATATATTTGTGGTGGTTCAAACGGAATAATATTTAGAGAGAATGGCAGTAATAGAGCCATGTTTGATGGAAGTGGACATTTCCGCCCTGGTTCAAATAACACTTACGATTGCGGAACTAACAGTCTCCGTTGGAGAAACGTATATACAAATGACTTAAACTTATCTAACGAAGGCGGTGACGGTAATAGCGTTGATGGAACGACTGGAGATTGGACGATCCAAGAGGGTGCGAATGATCTCTTTATCGTTAATAATAAGAACGGTAAGAAGTTTAAATTTGCTCTTCAGGAGGTTAGCTAATGTCACTTCATCAAGACGGTTATGAAAGATGGGGAGCACAAGCTTGGGTAAAGTTTAACAGTAGCGGTGGTATAAATGATGATAGGAATATCAGTAGCGTTTCAGATAACGGGACAGGTAAATTCACTGTTTCTATAGATAATAACTTAGCTAGTTCACATTATGCTGTTGTCTGTGATGGGCGCAGAGATGGGGACGTTGGGCATAATGAGTGCTCCTTTAATAGTTGTATTTCAAATGAAAGCTCTAGCTCCTTCAAAGTAGGCTGTCAGGATAATAATAGTGATGGATACAGAGATCCTTCCTGGGTCGCTGTTATTGTTGTTAGATAAACAATGACTGATCAAACTAAAAAAATTGTCATCCAAGAAAGTGATGGCAGCATTTCGATTTTGAACCCTTCACCTAATTCTTCTCTCACAATAGAAGAGATACAGGCGAAGGACGTTCCAGATGGCTTAAACTCTTTCATCGTTGATTCTTCTAGTATCCCTGCTGATCGAAGCTTTAGGGATTCTTGGACTTACACCAATTAAGCTCATGGGATTTGGCATAGACATGGCGAAAGCCAGAGAGATCCACAAAGAAAACATCAGGGAGAGGAGAGCCTTGAAACTTGTTGACCTCGATGTGGATTTTCAGAAAGCACAAGAAACAAGCTCCAGCACAACTGATATCGTGGCAAAGAAGCAAGCTTTAAGGGATGCACCTGCTGATTCAGGTATTACAAATGCAACTACAACAGATGAATTAAAAGCTCAGTGGAACACCTCTATACTGGGTGAAAGTCCTTATAGCTGATGGCACTCACCAGAATCACAACGGATGGCATCACTGATGGAAGCATCATTAATGTAGACATAAACGCTAGTGCTGCGATTGCCAGCTCTAAAATCTCTGGGTTAGTTGGTGGTGCTACGGGAGTTGATTTTAATGACAACGTAAAAGCTAGATGGGGTACGGGAAATGATCTACAAATTTTTCATGATGGGACAGATTCAATTATATCTAATGCTACAAATGTTTTAAAAACTCATAGCACTAATACTTATTTAAGAAACGCAGCGGGGAATGAGGAGCTGGCAACATTTACGCAGGATGGTGCTGTAAAACTCTACTACGACAACTCAAAGAAATTTGAGACAACGAGTTATGGCTCTGCACACACAGGTGTGATGAGGTTTGAGAACTCTGGTGATGGTATATCTTTATATGATTCTAGAGAACTTAAACTTGGTAATGGGGATGATTTAAAAATCTATCATGATGGAACGGATAATTACTGGGAAACAGGCGCTACAACTACTCACTTTAGAGTTAATAGTGGAAATCGCCTAACTATAAATGGAACGACAGGCGATGTTTCAATGCAAGGTTCAAGTGGTAAGAATTTCTTATGGGATAATTCAGCAGCTTATTTAAATTTAAATGATAATGCTAGAGCTACTTACGGGACAGGTGATGATCTTCAAATCTATCATGATGGGTCAGATTCTTTCATTGATGATGCTGGTACAGGTAAATTATTCATAAGATCTAATGAAGTACAGATAAATAAATATACTGGCGAAACTTTGATTAAAGCTGTAGCTGACGGAGCTACACAACTCTATTACGATAACTCTGCAAAAATTGAGACAGTTCCGACTGGAGGTATGATTCAATCTCCTGGCGATACAGACGTACTTTTAAAAATAAAAAATACTGTAGATTCAAATGCTTCTGCTACTTGTACTATACAAGCTGAACATGATAATAGAGGCTCTTCTAAGATAGTATTTGGTAGAGAGAATGCTAATGATTGGAGTGCATCCTGGGCATCACAACATAGTTTCTTAGGTTTCCATACTTTCAATGGCTCTAATAATTTGCAAGAAAGGATGCGTATAAATGGAGCTGGAGACGTTCTTGTAGGCACAGCTACTTCGGGCACATCTAGTGCGACATCTGGTTTATATCTATCAGGATTAGGTTCTGTCATTGTACGAAGAAACGGTAACATGAGTTACTGGAAGACTTTAGATACAGGTGGTTATAACACTCATGTATTCTTATCGGCTAACACTACAGTTGGTACAATCGTCGTTAATAGTGGTGGTACTCAATTTAATACATCTTCTGATTATCGTTTAAAAGAAAATGTTGTTGATTTAACAGGTGCTATCACTAGAGTTAAGAATTTAAAACCAAAAAGATTTAACTTTATTAGAGATGAAACTAATACACTTAGAGATGGATTTTTAGCACATGAAGTTTCTTCATTAGTGCCTGAAGCAATTACAGGAACCAAAGATGCTGTAGCAGCAGAAGATGATGATGAATCTGGAACGAAAAAAGATGATCCTGTTTACCAACAAATAGATCAAAGTAAACTTGTACCTCTTCTAACCGCAGCTTTACAAGAAGCAATAGCAAAAATAGAAACTTTAGAAACTAAAGTAGCTGCTCTAGGTGGCTAGGTTTACGCTAAACTTCAACTAAAACATTCCTCCAATGGCAATTACTAAAGTCTGGGAAGTTAACAAATGCGAGCGTGAGCTTGCTGATGGTTATGTCTTCAAGGTTATCTATCGTTGTAAGGGACTTGATGACGGTACAGAAAAAGCAAGATCAACAGGTGAAGTCAGTCTTCTTAAGCCTTCTAGCTTAAAACCTTTTGCCGATCTAACAGCAGCAGAAGTAATAGGTTGGGTTAAAGATAAGCTTGACGCTGACAGTGCTGGAACAGTCGCATCTATCGAAGCAAGCCTTGAAACAGAAATCAACGCAATTAATACACCAGCAACCGCTACTGGCAATCCTTGGTAGCCTGGGCCTATAATTACGCTATGTCTAAATAGTGCAAATGTCCCAAGTTATTGACACTAAAATCGCTGGTTATAAAGAGGAACTTGCTAAAGCTCAAGAGAGACTATCTAACTCTCAAGCTGTAACCAATCAAGCCACTCAGCAGATTATTGCTCTTAAAGGTGCTATTCAAGCTTTAGAGGAAGCTAATGCAGAAATGCTTTCTACCGCTGGTCAAGCTTCTGAAACTGCTGAATGTGAACTTGCCCAATAAGATATAAGGGCGTAAGACTAGCAGCTAAGGCAAGGATCATAATCAAGGCCGGGGTTAAAGCTCGCAGGAACGCATCACGCCAAATATTGTCATACATGCTTTTTATTGTCTTTACGTTTATTATGGCGACGTATTGATATTAAATCATGGTAAGAAAAATTCTTGACGGATTGGCCGTCGCCAGTTTCGTTTTAATTGCTGGAACTTTAGGCGGCGGATTCTTCGGGTATAAGTATCTAACCAGTCCACAGGGCCAGGCGAAAATTAAAAATGCAATCATGGGTGATATAGGAAAAGTCTTACCTGGTGCTATTGGTGCTCAATTACCAAAGGCTACGGGGCCAGCATTGCCGTTTAAATAAAACTGTTTGGATAAGCGTAAGACTGAAGAAGAGAAGAAGAAAGAAGCATTAGAAAACGCTAAAGCTGAATGGCTAGAAGCGCAGTTAATTAACGAACACAAGCAAAAAAATGAGCGAAATTCAGATACCGGAAATTCCTGAAATTGGTATTAGAGATATAAGTATTAGGGAAATTCCTATAGGGTCATATTTAGGCATTGAGGTTCCGGGTTGTAGCTATCAACATAGAGATCAGAACCTGAATCCAAATCTTCTTATTGATGACCCCAACGGTGTCTTTACTGCCTGTGACGGAGGGGCCGGAGTTCCTAGCTTCTACCCTATGGATTGGAACTCAAAAGATATAAAGGTTATAGAGGTAAAGGCACCTGTAGAAAAAGAACAGCCCCCAATCCCAAAATCTGAAACACCCACGCCAGAAATCCCAGAAGAGAAGAAGGAAGAAGTATTTAAACCGTGTCCCGGTGTGAACGATCAGCGGGTAGGAGATTATAGAAATTCTTCTAAGCTTGAAAAAATATCAGGGCATAAGGTTGGCTTGTCGGGTGAATGTATAACCCTTTATGAGCCTGTTACTTTTATAGAACAATATTTACCAACACCAGCTACAGCGGTTTCAACTGGGGCAATCGCATTGATCGCGGCATCCTCTCCACTATTGCTAAACATAATCAAACCGGCGGTCAAAAATATATTTAAAAAACTTACTTCAAAGAAGAAGAAAGAGGAATAATTTCGTGCTTATGCGGTAAGACTTGATTAGGGCTTACTACCACTTCAATATCTTCGCAGGTTACAGCGCTAGGACTCCCCGGCCTATATCTGACTCCGAGCTTAATTTGTTCGGCGCATATCTTGAGTCTATGAAGCGAGACTTCTAAAGTTGTTTTCTTGTATAGCAACTCTTGATTTTTAATATTCGTTTTAACGGCTTGGTGGCAAAGATCAACGCCTTGACCTAATGGAATATTCAGTTGGAGGGATGCGCCCCAATTGACGGAAAAATTCTCCTTTTCAAATCTTGGCATCTCTGAGTAGTATTTAATTTCGCCTGTATCATCGTCATATATTGGCGTGCGAGTAACGCTTTGTTTTGGTAATTGATAACTGTGGCTGTCTACAACATAGGGGCTTAATGTAAGGCTCGGAGTCATGCACTGTATTCCTTGTGAGTATCGCATCATTGAACCTGAAGACGGAATTATTTGCGTAGCATTGTTGTTGACGACTCCAGAAGAATTACTGCTCGGGCTTGCCACTGTTGTATTAGCAACTGCTTTTATAGGGGTAATTAATAATAAAATTATTGACCAAAAATAGACACTGATTCGCTGACTTGCGTGGTTTCTACTGTTCGCTGAACAGTGGTTACGTTCTCTAACCCCGGAGAGGTTACATGTTCGATTAGAGAAAATGGGGCCCCCTCGTTTACAATTTGCCATTGTGGAATAGATTCAAGTTGTGGCGAAGTCCATGAATAATCAACGCCGTTAATTGTTTGCGTTGTTGTAGAAGTAGCTGATGGATTTATTACTGTTCCTGTTGTTGGCTTCACGTTCATGCCAGACGAGGAATATGTATAGCCTGTGTTGAATGAATGGCTGGTTACTGTTTCTGTTAAAACAGATGTAGAAGTAGAATTAACCCGCATTTCTCCAGATCTAAATTGAGGGACTATAGGTGAAGCAACAGCTTTAGGTACTATTAAATTGCATAGTGGTAATAAATATAAAAGAGCACTGATAGAATTACCAGCAAGATGATTGCGAAAATAGTTAATAACATTAGTCAATGAATATCTCGCTTTTAATTGAACCCACCGCGGTACTATTTGCACCTCCGGCTGTCAAACTGATAACGCCCGCACTGGTCACAGACCCATTGAGTGAACCCGCCACACCTGCGAGGGTACTTGTTTGATTACTAAAGTTGCCCACTGTTCCCACTGTTGGGGCGCTAGTCGGTACGGCGTCACCTTGAATATATGAGGAGCTAAAACTAAATGACTCGCCTCCGGTGGCGTTCTGCGTGGCGACTACTGTGCCGGGGTTGTACACCCCTGATGTAATCGTTCCCGCTGATATCTGACCTGCGTTGTCGCCAATCGCAGCATCAACACCCGTACCAGAAACGCTATAAGTGCTTGGTGCCCGAGTTACAGAAGTGCTAGCAGCTCCTACGGTTAATTGGGCACTTGAGGTAATTGCGTGCCGTATGTCTGCCCTAGCCTGTGGAGCTATAGCGAGCAAGAACAGAAAAGGAATTAAGCGTTTCATTTTTTAAAGCCACCTGTTATTGGGTCGATCTCGTTCCCGGTCAGTGGATCGACTTTTGCTTGTTGAGGGACAATAGTAACCGGTGTTTCTATCCTTATTAGTTGGGTGTTCCCTAGAATCTCTTTCATTTCTTCTTTAGTGTTATTGCCGTTCTTTGCTGCCTTGTCTCCTTTCTGCGTAATAGAAGCCCCAAAACTTCCAGCGAGGCCGACAAAGACCGAAGCGATAAAGGTCGGATCTATCTTCTGTTGAGGTATTCCCAACTTGCTTAAATCTAAGTACGAAAGGCTTAACATCGCCGTGGCCCAAAAAAGCAAAGCCAACCTGACCCCTAAACTTATGATTTCAAATTGTTCTTCCCGATCAGGAACAGCGTCGGTAATTCGTTTCAATAGATTCTTAGGCTCTGCCATACGCTTGCATAGTAATTAACGCTAATCTAACAATAGTTCTTCTAAAAAACTTGACCGAGGTTATCGCTGCCTTGATTTCTGGCTCTTTGGTTTATGCCTCAATGATGGCTCGCAAAAACTCGGAGATTAAGCAGGAGATATTTTTGCGTTTAAATTCGCTTGAAAAATCTGTTGTTGTACTAGAGGAACGGGTTCAACGCTCAAAGAAAAAATGAAAACTCCAACACTAGAAGAAAACGCAAAGCGCAATGAATACCTAGATGCGCTCTATAAATTAGACGAACGTGACAAGCCAGGGCATCCCCAGGCGGGTCTATACACCGGGCTACATCAGGAGATACAAATCACTGAAAGGCATTACCAAGAATTATTGACGTTCAACAAGTGGAAAGCTAGAGGGTATCCTGACTTGCCTCTGTTTCAATAACTAAATCAACCAACATTTCTTTCTTGCAATGTTTATGCGGTCTTAACTCTAATAGCTCATTTAATTCTCTATTGGTCATACCCATCAATTGAAAGCGTCTTAACTTCTCGCCTTCCATCGGCTCATCAGGTGAAGAGTATGAGAAAAGTTTTCCTAAATTAAAAAGGCCCATACAAGGCAATATCTAAGCTTGGGTTAAGCCTAGCCGCTATGCTTGCGTATTTGTAATAAAAAGATATTTTTGGAAAGGGAAAAGGTGAAGATTTTCCCCTGGTGAAGATCTGCCCACCGGTTTAGCCCCATCCTTTGCCGGTGGTTCACTAGCATACTAAATTTAAGTCGGGGGATAGATCGGCCATAACAAAAGTTGAGTTTCACTCCAACCTTCAACCGTCCTTTATTTCCTTTGCAGGTGTTGTATTAAGGGACTCCCCAACTTTGTGTTAAACGGCTTCGAAGTATTCGCCGTCACACCAATCAAATACATGAGGTGCGATTTTCTCCCAATCAGTATTCTCATAACATGATCTCTCAATCATTGCGTAGAAAAGACCATGAGTCGTACATTCAATGTAGCCACCATGATTAAAGACAATTACAAAGCAAGTTTCTTCTGTAAGGTCATCCTGGCTAAGACCACATTCATCGAGTAGATCAATATTCGAAGAACTAATGATTTTGTAATCTGCAATGTAATCTGTGTAAGTTAGTTTTTTCATTGATATAAAAGCGAAGGAATAAAAAAGCCCCTATGAAGGGGCCGAATAATTAGGTAAGAGCAAAGAAAGAAATCAGAACTAATGAAACAAGTAGTAGTGATTGAAATTCCTCTTGACCGTTTTTGTAAGCTTGGAAGATTTCAGGCTTAAGAGACTTAGAAGTGATCATTTAAAAGACCTTGTGAAACAATGTCGGAATCTCTCCCGACTTCTTTAATATAACAATGGGGTAGACCCCATCAATATCGCTACGATTGCATAGTAACATTCTGTAACAAAGAAAGTTCTTTAACTCTCTGCAAAGGTATGGCCGCAACCTGGGGCACGATTGAATTGCCTAATGCTTTAAGTCTGTGTACCCGATTGGATAGCCCATCATCTCCTCTACGAAGAACGGGTTGAGACTCATATTTTCGCCAGTTTGGGTAAAGGCGTCTGGAAGTAGCGGCCCATATCCCCTTTCCCTGAACCCTTTTGTTTGTGGCCCCTTGTGATCTCTGGAGCATGGAGTCGGCAACAGAGCTCCTAACAGTGGTGTTCCTCCTTGTTTGAATTTTGCCCTCCTGTCTCCTACTGACGCTAGTGGCGTAGGCAATAATCCAAATTCGTTCTCTTTTGTGACAGGCTCCCAATGCACTTGCAGGTATGCACGCCCATTCACAATTGAACCCTGCCTCGGCCAACTCTCCGAGTACGATTCCCAATCCGTTATTAAGGATCGCTGCCACGTTTTCCAAGACGACGTAAGAGGGGCGTGCCAGGCGAATGACTCGCATGAGTTCGTAAAATAAACCTGATTTTGAAGTTTCTGTAATCCCTTCGTGGTGTCCAAGATTGGAGATTGATTGGCAAGGGAATCCACCGCAAATAACGTCTGCTGAATATGGTTCTGGGTTATAGGTTTTGATGTCGTCATAGATAGGAACCTCAGGCCAGTGTTTTTTTAATACCTTTTTGCAATAGGGTTCACATTCGACAAATGCAACCGTCTCAAATCCTCCAACAAGTTTTTCAGCGGCATAACTAAAACCACCAATACCTGAGAATGTATCAATAAGTTTCAGCGATTCTGTCATGCGTATGACTAGCGACTATCTGCAATAAATCAATCTGCTGATCAGGCCCTTTCAATATCCAAAGGCACTCTCTTTTTCCATACATCCCCATTGTCGTCTGTTTCGTCTTAAATATTTTTCCCTCTTTGGTTAAGTTGCTCATGGCTCTTCTCACAGAAGTAATAGGACAATTAAGGCCCAACTCATTTAGAACCATTGAAGGACTCAGGGCTTTTCCAGTGGAAACAAAATGCTGATAAATAGCATCATCCTGGCTCTTTGCTTTTTGGTGGGAAAGGACTAACTCTGTCCCTGTTTCCTGTGTCGTGTTGTAGTAGCTCATTCTGGAGATTGGTTAAGGATTGTTAAATGGACGCCGGGTTTCTCGTCTTCTCTCATCCATCGCTTAGTCGCCATCCATTGAATAATTTGAGAGTCGTCTTTAACTACGTAGGCTTCTTGAATAGCGTCACCACATGCGCGGATTAATTTATCAAGATCGCAGCGGGTCGTTTTATGTTTTGGCGCTGATGGCCTTAAACCCTTCTTCCCGAAATGCGAATTAGGCCTTGCAAAGCGGAAATCAGCAACAACAGAAATAGGAGCGTTTTCTGAATCCCAATCGACGGGCATGTTCTGAACAAGCTCAACAACTAACTGATTCCGCCAGGAACGAAGCGCCTCGTCATTAGAATGAATAACCGCGTAAGGTACGCGCCTTAGACTTCCTTGCGGAACGGGCTGACCAATAACATCTATCTGAAAGCTCTTCATACATACCCCTTCCAATGTTTGATTAATAGTTGAAGCTCTTGAATACGCTTCTCTGCTTTCTCGATTTTTTCTTGTTTTGTTTTTGATATTGGAGGAAGCATATTTATAGCCAAGGGGGTTTCCTCTTCTGCAATTGTCCTTTGCCTACGGGTCATTTCTCAGCCCTGATAGCCCACGAAAAAGAGGGCTCAGTTTGCCGCGCTATCCCATCTTCGCGTTCCTCGGCTTTACGCCCCTCTATCTCTTTTTTCATTTGAGCTTCAAGCGTTTCTGTCGATTCTGTGTATTCCCATTTGCCCTCTCTTCTTTGGCGTATAGCCATCACCCCATCAGAAATAAATTTTCCATTAATGTGCTTTTGCTCAAAGTGATTTTCCAGTTCTTGCTTAAGACCAGCCTTAAGAGACTCAAGGCGTTTAACCTCACTGTTTATTTTGTGAAGTTCTGAAAGGATTCTTTCAGGAGGATTCAAAAACATTTCCTTAGAGTGGGAATTGATCACAGTCAGGTGTGGGGTCGTAAAGGCATTTGTTGAGCCAGGCGCTTTTATAGTCATGGGTAAGGCTGTCGATGTATTCGTGAGTTTCAGAATCCGACGGGCGTGATTCCTGGGGCTCTTCCTTGGCTTTCTTCATATTGCTGCGCAGCAGTAGTGAATGCAGGCGATGTAAGAAACTCATAATTAGATAGAGCTGTAAGATCTGTAGATAAACGGGTAGCGCTGCAATAAAGAGCAACTGTGAGGGGAACCCAGACAAATAGGGTCTTTTTGAGTTCGAGCATTTCATAAAAGCTTTGCTCTTTGATTATGGGGTAAACCCCGTTGATGTCAATACGCATGAATAGCGTTACCAGGGTAATTGTTTAGCAAAGAATGAGCTTCTTGCTTGCTCGTACTGTTTCAAACAATCCAAAACGTCATATTCAGTCGTTGTTGTTTCTTGATTTGTAACCCAATAGATCCGAACAGAATCAATATGAAAAGCTGGATTCGTATGCTGCAATAAGCTTAAATATCCACCCATTTGAATACGGTGGTTGCTCTTGCTAAAACCTGGGCTCTTAGTTTTGTAATCACATAGAACAACGCGGCCAGTATCAACATGCTTAAGAATCAAATCAAGCGTTCCGGCTATGTCGTGAGATCGGTCAATCATGCGGAACTCACTAACAACAGCTCGCCACTTAGAAAGGTTCCGATAATTCAAAAAACTATCTACCCAATCCTGATATTTGCCGACATTTACAGGCTTTATTCCTGTATGCCAATACTGGTCAATATGGGCGTGGAAAGTTTCTCCCCGTTCCCTTGCAGCGTCAAAACGGGAGTGACTCAGAAAACTCGACTTGCTGGCTATCTGTGAGACTGACCTGGGGCAATACCTCTTTCTCTTCAGGTCGTAATACCTGTGAACTATCGGATCGAACATTAGGAACGGGTCGGGGGTCAAAGTCTCTTGGGTCTGCTGACGCTTGGACGGTTTCAACTGGCTCTGGATCACGTAATAAATTGCGGTGGGGTTTTAGTTTTATTTCTGGATAATGTTTCTCAGCTATCTCTCTATTGAAGGCAGAATGTGGAGACTCTTGATCTAAATCTTCGAGCCTAATCTTTCCACTTTTGACCATATTTTTTAGTAGATCTCTAGCGCCTTCTTCTGTAGAAATAGGTTCAAGTCTGTGCCTCATGCGAGCACCTCATTTTTGCCACCATATTTTTCATACATGCGGTCACGTTCGTAATTGTTTTGAGCGTTCTTTACAGCATCGCCAAATAAAACTCTGCGATACCTACCGGGAAATTTGCCATCCACTCCAGGGCAATAAGTGCAATAAAAGCCCTCAGAATCAAACATTCCTATTTGACAAGGGCCAGCCATTACGTACCCCCTTTCTTCCCACATTTTCGGGGATGGTTCTTTAGTGAGCTGGTAGGTGGTTTGTTGTCCAGGTTTATAAGCCTTTGGAGTCATGGGCCAAACAAAAGAATCAGCCACATTTGGGTCATATAGCTTCATAGGACTGTTACCCCTGGAATAATGCGTTCAGGTTGCGCAGGGGTATGGTTCTCAAGCCAAGAGGTGAAACATTCATCTCTAAGCCATCTGTGGCAGTCAGGAAGCATCGTTACGAACTCATCGGCTCCCATTTTGCGTGCTTGCTCTATAACGGCCTTCTTGATGGCTTCTACTAGGCGATCAGCTTTTTCAATATTCAGGGCTGCTTTCCATGCAACACGCGCTTTCGCTTTTGACTGATTTGCGGCTTTACTCCCTGCGCTTTGGTATATCTCCCAAAACTGCTGAAATGCGGGTGAATCTTTTTGAGCTATTTTCTTTTGCTCTTTGAGAAAAGCATCGTGCTCTTTTGGATCATGACAAACGAAATTCTCAGAAACAGGGGTAAGAAAGGTTTCCCTTCCTCTCACACTCTCTAACCCTTCTAAAGAATTATTAGAACTATATGAATAGGAGCCCGGGGGTCTCCTAAAGATATCGCTACTGTCAAGCCCCTTACTGATCAACCTGTTAACGACTCCCGAGATACCGCTGTCTCTCTCGAATTTCGGTATTTCGCTTTGGATACGTGCAAAAATGTCCGGGTGGATTACGGCACGAATCTCCTTCTGTTGGTCTTTTGTTGCCATAAAGCGGCGTTGTTTGGATTCACTACGTAAGAATATTGCCTTACGTCGGATGGGGTGTCAATGCTCTTACATAGCAAGATTTGCTTAATACTTATTATTTGTTAATATTGACTTGAACTTCGAAGATCCGACATGAATCGGGCCACTGAAGACAAGAAAAAAAGGATCAGGGAGCTAAGAGAAAATTTGCTGACTTGTCCTTGTCCCTTTGAGATTGCGGCGGAGTTTGCTTATGAAAACGAGCAATTAAGAAAAAAGCTTGACAGTAATATTACTCAGTGTTAAAAGATACGCTTTTTTGCTGTTAATTTCTCTAGTTGGTCTAGCGACTTGATATATGGAGTAGACCCCGCTATTCTCTGCGTATTGATAAAGACAACTTACTACCCTTACACATGCCGATTAGATCAGACCGATCCGATCCCAAATTACAAAAAGCTTGCGAAGCTTTCGGGAAAGCATATTTAAGATGGAGAGAATTGAACGCACTAGCTCAGCAAGATATTCACGAATGGGCGCAAGTTGTAAAAGTTCCTCTTCACAATAGTCAGATTGCATATTTAGAAGGTGGGCGTTTAGATCCTAAATCTCAGTTTTGGATTTCACTTGAGAAGTTAAATAGTGCAATTGCTGATCAGAAGATTCCAGGCGCTAAAGATAAATTTAACAAGACAAGGCGTGATCGTTTAAAGAAGGCTGAGCCCTTTTATTGTGCTGATGGAAATATTGCAACGGCAACAGATTTCTTTTCTATGTTTATTGGCGAGCAGGAAATTAATAAGAAGTACACAAGCAAGGATGAGTTGACCCCTGAAATATGTACAAAATATGGTCAAGCTCTTGAGCGTACTTTCACCAAGATTGCCCATGAACGTTTGCTTTCCTCTAAGAAGACTTGGGACGAATTAGCGAAAACTGTCGGTTGGCCCAAGGAAAAAAACTACCAAACTGTTTGCAAAGATATTCTTAGAGGTGAGCATGAGCTAAAGCCTGAAGAGGTTATTTGGTGCTTGAAGTTAGGTAAGGGGGAATGTCCTTGCTATCTTGGTTTATTGCTTCTAGCAAACAAGCAAGGCGAGGATATTGTGGATATTTCAGCTCTAACACGGGTAAACAAGAAACTGCTAGAGGTTGCTGATGTATAAAAAGATACTCACCATATATAGTGTATTCAATATTACCGAATAGGGGTTGACCCCGATACGTATAAGCATTATCTTAAAGAAGACCAAACGATAATCATTCCCATTGACCAAGGAGAAACCGCCCGATGCGATCTATAACAAGATCATGGCAGTATTCGAAACTCAAGCAACCTTGCTTGAAGGATCAGAAGAAGCAGTAAACCAGTTACTCCGTGAAGTGGATCTCTCGACACTAGCTCCAGATCAAAGAGTAGCTCTACAGAATTGGCATAAAGGAATCCAACAAGCAACAACAGTTATAAGGTGTCCAGAATGACAGGGGAATTAACAAAGGCCCATTGCCAGTTCCTTCTTCAGATTGGCAAGATTGAAGAGAAAGGCGTAAACCCTTTTCATAACTCAAATTACGCAACCTTAGAAGGTGTTCTTAGTGTTGTTAATCCTGTCTTAGCTGCTAATGGTTTATCTGTTAATCAGATCTTTGATTACACAGAAGACGGGCGAACAATAATAAAAACTTGTTTAAATCATGTATCAGGGGAAGATCCCGTTATCAGTTGTGCTTTGTACCCAGAAACCCCAAGCAATAAGAATAAATTGCATGATTGGGGAGGAAATTGCACATACATTAGGCGCTATACATTATTGGCAATTCTTGGAATCTGTGCGGGTATTGAGGACACTGATGGAAATCACGCCCAGGAGGAGCCAGGTCAGCAACGTGATTGGAGGTCTAATTCTTCACCTTCACCCGATACGCATACGCAACCTAAGCAAGAAATTCCTAAGGCTTTAAATGCTGATGATAGGAAAAGCATTATCGAAGATCTCAGGACTTTGCATGGAGCTAGTCCAAAACGTTTCTCTACTTTTAGTGACGCTTATAAAAAGCAATTCCCTGATTGTGAAAAATTAATTTCAGATCACATCCAAGAGCCAAAACACGCTGATTTCGTTAACTCTTGGTTTATCAAGAATGGGCCGCCTTCACCATGACCGAAAAACAAACGGACAAAGAAGAACTCTTCCGGTACATGTGCATCATCGTTGATCCTCATCACATTGACGCAAAACGCCGGATGACAATCACGGCAAAATCAAAACCGGATGCTTGTGCCTATATCCGTAAAACTTGGCCTTCCACTGAATCAATCCTTATTCCCAATAACGGGACTCCTGCGAAATGAACAGTGACCCAGCTCAGAATGGTTTTACCGTTCCAGAACGAAAAAGACCCGAAGGGATTGGGTACCACCAATACAAAAATAGAAGGCTTGTCAGCGCAAAACTTAGTGAGGTTAATTACCCTCTTTTTATTAGCTGGTGCAAAGCCAAAAACTTCAGCACTCAATCAGGAATTAATCACCTGATTAATACTCACCCCGAAATTCAAAAGAATGCTTAATGTAACCGCCGTTGGAAATCTTGCGGCTGATCCAATTCAACGCAACACCCAGGACGGAACAAACGTCACTAGCTTTACCCTTCTTGTAAATAAGAAAGGAAAAGGCGAAGAAATTACTACCCAAGTTGTTTGCTCGATTTGGGGCAACTATGGGAATGTTGCAATGCAATTCCTGAAAAAGGGGAATCAAGTCACTGTTAGCGGGTCTGGAATTTGCAGATCTTATTTAAGGAAAACCGGTGAACCTGGCGCTTCTATTGATTTAAAAGTGAATGATTTCGTCTTGCCTCAAAGGCAAAAGGCACAAGAAAACCCCTCAGACATACCTTTTTAAATAAAGGCTTAGGACGCTCTTAGGACGCTTTCTAAAAAGCTAGTTTCGCTTATCCCTGTTCCTGATTAGCTTTTAACCTCGTAGCAATAGTGCTCCCAAAGCACCCGCGCTACCAAACTGCGCCACGCCCCGTCACTGCTTTTTTAGTCTCTCACTTACTTTGTGCTTTTCTATGCATGGCCATAACTAGGCATACATGGTAATCTTAGGACGCTTTTAGGACGCTAGCCCTTGCCTAAGAAAACAAGAAACCAAGGTTGGGAAGAAACCTTAAAAGAAGATGTGAGGAGTCTAGCCCGTGGGTGGAGCATTCAGGAAGACAAGGGCAAAATGCGCTTGAAGTGGCGTTACGTTCCAAATCAAAAAGATCAAACTGTAATGCTTCCTTTTAAGTGGGCTGAATCTTTCCGAAAGGCTGCAACAAGGCGGATAGATAACATATATAACTTGACCCTAGAGGGCCATAATTTAAAAACGGCTGCCCTAATTGCAGAAGGTAAAGCGCCAAAAATTGAGCGTGATTGGACGGCTTGTCTAAAGAATTTTCAGCAATACAAAACAGAACACGAAAACGCAATTTCAGTAAAAACCTTTGAACACGATTATCTGAGAGTTCTTAGGGATGCGGTAAAACTTCTAGAAAGCAAAGACCCACCAACTAACCCTGCTGATTTAATAGAATCCTGCATTAGAGACTGGACGCCTGGAAGCGCAACACGTAAAAGACGAACTAATTCCCTTTGCCAATTTCTTGAATATTGCGTTACTAGAGAAGACGCTCCTGGTTCATGGCTCCCGCCAAAGGATCGTAAAATTCATATAGGACGCAAGACATCAAAGACAAAAACGCAGAAGAAAGACCCGTTGAATGATCAAGAGATATTGATTTTGATCGAAGATCTACAAACAACTGAAGCAGGGATCAGGTGGGGTAATGCCCTTAAGCTATTAACCGTTTATGGTCTTCGGCCTGTTGAGCTAACCCATTTACAGGTAAGAAAAGACAATAAAACAGGTGAAGCTTATTTATGGTGTGCTTATGAAAAGAGATCAGGTGGAGGAATTACAAAGCCCCGCCGCCTGGAGCCTTTACCAATAGAAGGGACTAGCTGGAACTTATTACAGCAATTAGAGGCGAAAATAATCGAATTGCCAAAGTTATCAGCAGAAGGGAATGGCGTAGCAGAACAAATTAGAAAATACCTTGAAAGAAGAAAAGCATGGACATCATTAAAAGCAAAGGTGAAAGCGAGAGGGCAAGATTTAGGAACATATTCTTTTAGGCACTCTTTCAGCGTTAGAGGTCATAAATTGGGTATTGATAGCGGCTCAATGGCTGCAACAATGGGACATTCTTTGGAAGTTCATTGCAGAGAATATCCGTGGGCCACTATGGAAACAACTCAAACAGCATTTGATAAGGCTAGAAGCAAAAGTCTTTCTAATACTTAAAAGTTGTATATTTCGCAAGGCGTTGAAGTTTCTCAGAATAAACTTGCCAAGCTTGTTTCGATGTAAGTGGGTAACAATTATCGGAATATAAATAAACAGTTTCAGTTGCTTTGTCTATATCTTGCTTGTGACTAAGAAGCTTCATTTGAGTTAAGGTTAGTCTTTTAATTCGGGCATTTGCTGGAACCTCTTCATATGTTGCCCACCCCTTTTTATTGTCATGGTTAAAAGGCTTATAAGCTCTATTTAAGGGAATCCATCCGCCAATATCATCTTCTATTTTTCTAAGGCAATATGGTAACAGTTGGTAGGTATATTCAAACATCATTGTTCTCGTCCTTTGGATATAAATTTGTGTTTAATTCTGGTTTATACCTAAAAGCCTTTATTTCAGTTAGAGGGAAGCAAATTTTATCTTTTGTGTCTGCACATTCAAATTCAAAGCCTGTATGAGAACTTGGCTGTAAAAATCTTGCATAAGTATTTGAGTTGCTATTTATTTCCGAGTAGATAGATTTTTTTTCTGTATTTCTATACATATCGCCCATTGGATAAACCTCTAACGATTTTTCGTGCTTGTCTTCTTCTCCAAAAGGAACAATTGCTTGATAGTAAGCAAATTCATAGGCATCCATTCTTATGGAATTAGGAACAATTTCAAACCATTGACCAAGAGCGAATACTCCAATAACAGTTCGATCATCAATGTGTAGGCTCATGTTTGCTATTAATGCTTACGCATAGTAAGGTATGCATATTCATCAGTCAATACGTATGAGCATTAATTGGATTACCCAA
>Ga0208158_1000313_pt1 | contig 18631 bp, 15 predicted proteins | sample 8_EtaG_FD_184081 | JGI IMG/M metagenome (GOLD analysis project Ga0208158, IMG submission 184081) | Marine viral communities from the Subarctic Pacific Ocean - 8_ETSP_OMZ_AT15162 metaG (SPAdes) (version 2) | ecosystem: Environmental > Aquatic > Marine > Oceanic | place: Pacific Ocean | collected...
GGATTAGTTCTGCAAATATAATTACTTCGATTTGGAAGGTCATACGGTACAAACGCTTGCTCCTATCAGACAAGTCCGTACGTGTCTTGTATACTAACCTGTCGAAGTTTATGCCGTCTCCCTTCCTTTTTGTGTGAGTTAAGCGCCTTATCTCGTTCTCCATCTTCTGCAACTGCTTACGACTCCTAGCCGTCCTCATATCCACTGTGATGTTTATCCTAGTGGTGACGAAATCGTACAGTATATCTGGTATCTCCTCGTTGTGTGCCGTCTCAAACACGAGCACGTAATCGCTCTTCTGGAGGTCAAGACGCTTACCATGCTCTGGACCGATATCAGCGATGTCGACTATCACTGGCTTGTAGTTATCCGTATTGGCACGATTCCAATTGTCCTTGAATAAATCAACAACTATGTCAATGCCTTCCTTGAATGTCGCTACCATCAGTTCACCTTCTTCGCTTTCTGCTTCATATGGTGCTTCTTATCGGGGACTATCACACCACCCTTGACTATCAGGTTCTGTGCCTGTAGAGTGGGAGATTCCGTCAGCATCCTCTTGTCTATGTTCTCCTTAACGAACCTGACTCTATCCTCTGGTGCTTTCTGACCGTTAGCGAGGAAGTATTCCCCATCCTTCTCCTTCATACCTGCTTCTCTGAACTCGTCTGATTCGACTTTCTTACGATAATCCTCTGGTGTGTTGATTACGACTTTCCTTATCTCCTCTTGGTACTTAGGGTCAGTATAGACTTTCTCAAGAGAAACCAACCATCCTCTGGTCACTTCATTACCCAAAGATTACCACTTCCTTGTATCTAGCAAGGGTCTTCTCTATGTCCATGTTGAACAGTTGTATCTTAGATGCTAGGTCTACGTTCTGCGAGCCCTCTGGGATGAGAACGCTCCTATCATCACTCATCAGCAAATCAATAGCGACCATCTTGGTACATACGTCCTCTATGGCCTGTTCCAGATACCTCTCACCGTAGATGTAAGCCACCTTGATTGCATTCCACTCAAAGAACGGATACGAGTTGTTGAAGTAGATTATACCCATCTCGTTGTCTATCCACCAGTCTCGTAGCCTACCCTTATCGCCACTAGCACTACCACCCTGTAGGTCTATGCTGAGTCTGTTCTGAGTTATCGTACCACCAATCTCACTAAGACTACTACCTACTATGATTTTGCAACCTGTGAACGTGCTTGCCGTCTTTCCTGTGTACCTAAACACATTTCCACTAGTGTCACGAGCCACACCAGCATCTGCGAAACTAGTGTTAGAGATTGATGTCACAGTGAAGGAAGCAGTACCGCTCCCCCCAGAGATGGTAATCGAATCATCTACCGCATAATCCTCACCGGGTGAGTTAATCACGACGTTCGTCACGACACCGTTAGTGACAGTGGTATTGACAGTGAGACCGGAACCAGAGCCACCAGAAGTAGCGACTGCATTAGTAGAAGAGTACCCAGTTCCTCCTGCAAGCGAGTCGAAAGAAACCACACTGCCGTTGCCTATCGTGCTGGTGACCGTAATCACACCAGTACCGTTATCTTGGTTGTCCCAACTACTGAAAGTGGTGGAAGCACCAGAGGTCTGAGAGATTCCTATGTTGTTATCAGTAGCCACAATCGTGCAACTCTCGCCACCAACTGTGTCTCTCATGCTGGTTATCTTGACCTTCCCAGTTCCATAATCGGCATTCGCCGTAGCGAGGAACTCGTTGTGGACCCCGACATTGGTTGTACTACCCTCCAATAAGAAAGAAGGCTCGACGAATTCCAAGGCTGTCTTACTCACCCTATTCTCCTTGTTGATGAGGTCAGCAAGATTCTGAGCAGTGGTAGCCTTATCGAAATCCGCTCTCCATTGCCCTGTCCCTGTGCCGATAGCGAGAGTGGCGGAACTGCCGTTTCCGGGTGACATGACTATGGAGCCAGTGAGAGAACGAACGCTATCCGGCAAGGTGATGCGTGCCTCAGCCGCACCTATCTCACGATAGTCATCACCCTGCCATAGTTCTAGCCTCAGCACCTGCTGGACGTTCCTGAATAGCAGAGGGGTAGTTCCCACGTAGTCGGTGTAATAACGCCGTCTATAGGGCTTGTAGGTATCGAAATTGATGTATTCAGCGCTGACTAGGTATGGTCTCCATGAGTTATGGGTGAGATTGTCTATCTTATCCTGCATCCTCTTGATGATGGACTCCACCTTCTTCTTCGTCAGACCTCTGTTCTTTCCCATCCCGTTGGTGAAGGATGCTTGGTTCTGCACGTAACCGTTGTCTGCTATCTCATACAGACCGGGATTTATGTCACCCGTGAATGCTAATTTGACACCACCAGCGGTAGAGGTGATACCAGTTATGGTGCGCTCCAATCCCATTGGGTCAGAGTCACTGTAGATGAGTATGCTATCATCGACAGAGAAGCCTATGTTCCTGAAATCGCTACCTGTTACGAATACTCCAGCCGCTTCTGCATTAGCAGACATCAACACTGGTTCTTGCGCCCCTATCTCAAGGAGGTCAGCGACCTTCTGTGGTGTCGTGTATACTATGCCTTCTGGGTCTAGTGGTCGAGTCTCTGGCTCTCCGGGGCTGAATACCTGTGGCATTACATCCTCGCCTCCTCGTCTCTGTGGCCGAGGTTATATTCCATAGGCTTTCCGCATGAGCCACAATCGGCTCGCCATAGGAAATGGAGCATACTACAATGCTTGCATCTGGTTCCAGCGCCTATGTTGAGAACGTCTCCGACCTCAGAGGTTCTAGCCCTCTGAGAGCGTGTCACGCCCTTCAATGGATTCTCTTTGTCTTGGACTACGCCACTGTCGTAGGCTGTGTCTACACGGACGTTCTGCTTCTGCGCTCTTGAGATGTCATCGATGTCTAGAGTTCTGACTTCAAATCCCATGCCAACTACCATCACGCCTTCATGTAAACGACAAGATGAACATTGCCTAAGACCATGATGGGCTCAACTGATACCACATTACTAGCGTTTCCAAGAGCGGCCACATCAGCGGTCATCCTTGCGTCCAGAGTCGCACTTGACCCTGACGAAGTGTAAGCCGTACCAGCCTTGTCGAACTGCTTAGGTGGGTAGGGTCCGAGGACTGTTACACCTGCTGCCATCTATGTCACCGCCTTAATCAGCGCTGACCTAGAGCCATAAACCTGTATGCTTTCAAGTTCACCACTGTCAGTAGAACATCAGTGACTGGGTCCGTGTCGATTGTCACGACTGGGGCTGCCACGATTGATGCGTCTACTGGCATTATGGTGAAAGAGTCAATTGATGATAGGTGGTCGGCTAGAGACACGGTCTGCGACGTTCCGTCTGCCGTGAAACTACCTGTTACCATTACCAAATTGCCCATTACACTGGGTCTGCTGTCTATAGTTACTGTTGCCATATTTTATCACTCCATTGTGTTTTCTAGTTCAGTTTCAGCGACTTCAGCCACTTCTTCTACTACAGGCTCAGGTGCTGAGGGATTTAAGTGTTCCTCGACCATACCAAGAAGAACTGTCTTCGTCTTGTATCCGTATCCGAGTTCTACGCCTTCGTCACCTAGCCACTTCTTGATGTTGGCTACGGTCCACGAGGGGTCTGGTATGCCATCGTTCCCCTCATCGAGAGTAGGGAGGTCACCTCCACCCACGACCCAATCTGGACCGAGGGTGAGGGCGTACCTATCCAACCACTCTTGGGAAACCTCGTTGGCTACTCCCCTCTCGACGGTTCCCAACCCACCGGGGGCTGGTCTCCACTTGAGGACGCCTTCGTAAGTTAAGGTGGGCAACTACCCACCTCAGTTGTATAGTACCATGACTGTGGTCACGTTGGTCGAGCCGCTTGCATATTGCATTGTCACCTCTAGACCAGAGAAGGTTGCGCCTGTAAGAACAGGTGTTCCCTCTGCTGGTGTTGCCATAACGCTGAGTATTGCTGATGCTCCGCCACCGAGGATGATTGTCTCACCGTCTGCGCCGTTTGTCACGTTGATTAGTGCCATCTTGGGCGCTGATGCGTATCCTTGGTTGTTGGACTCGCTTCCACCGTCTGCTACGTTCTGTGGTTTGAAACCGTCAAGGCTACCGGGGTATCCCGTTGTTGCCTGTCCGTCTAGCCATCCTGCCGTATCGTGTGAACCCGCTCTGAGTTCCCAGTTACCTGCAAGTGCCGCTGTTGCTGTTCCGCTTAGTGTTAATTCTGCTGCCATATCATTTCACCTCTATTATTATCTCCATCATGACTCACTGAAGGTCACGAATGCTCCCCTGTGCTCCGAAGAAAGTGGTCCATACCTCACCCATGGTTCGGTAGAGCCCCTCTTGGCCCAGTCTGTTGATGGCGAACGGGTCGCCAGTCTCGATACCTGACTCAAAGTATTGGGTCGGTATAGCAGTGGAGAAATGTAGGTAGTCAGTGTCTAGGAAGTACATCCTGCCTATTCCGTCTGGCGTGACATCCTTGGAAGGAATGATTGGAACACCGTTGTAGGTTGCCACGATGAATCCAGCCTCGATACCGGGAACACCCTTCACACCGTTGTAGGTGGGGGTGACCCTCTTCTCTTCCATGAACCTCTGCTGGGACTGTAGCAGTTGCTGTAGCCTCATTAGAGTGTCGTAGTGCGTTAGGATAACCTTCGGGTTACCACCACGGACCCACATCTTCTGGAACATATCGTCCAGATGGTCTAGGCTCATGGTTCTCCTGTTAGCGGCTCCCTTGTCTGCTCCGCAGGATACCTCTGCATCGGACCATCCGTTGCTGCTCCTATCGATGGAGTAGATGTCTAGGTCTGCTGCGGAACAGTGTGTTGTTCCACCGGATGTTCTTAGTCCAGTCAATCCGTTAGTCGTTCCATCAGCGGCGGTAATCCTGTCTAGGGACTCAAAGTTGTTCCCAGCCGTGTTGTCCACATCCTCGGTCAGCATCATGTTGACCATCTCTGCGTGGTGCTTGCCCATCTCTTCCTTGAGGACGGAGCGGATGTCTCCCATTCCGTCATCCTTGTCTGCTAGGAAGATTGCGGTCTCAGACATATCGAACGTGTGTGCGATGGTCTTAGGCTTCGCGGCGATGTGCTGGAAGGTCGGCCTCTGCGTCTCAGGTAGGGTTGCGTTCTCAGCAACACCACCGCCAACGACAGTCGAGGGCTTGCCAGTGATGACTCGCCATCCAGACCTGTCCCATGGCCTCTTTGGAAGGATGCTGAAAGCGTTGAACTCTTGGTTCAGTTGCGACCAGACCTTGCGCCCGTAGATTGCTTGGTAGGTTCCAGCAGTCGTGGACAGCATTGGGCTGTCAGCCTTCAGCAGTTCACTACCAGAGTATGAGTAGCCCATTGCGTTTCCAGCGCCATAGTAGTAGCGCTCCATGTCAGTTATTGTTCGTACGTAATCTCTTGCCATAATCAGTTACCCCCTTCAAATGCTCTTCCTGCCAGTTGGTGGACTTCTTCCCACGACATCTGTGCTAGGTCTTGCGTTGATGGAATTGCAGTCACGTTCATTGACTTCTGGAGGGTCTCGCCGCTCTCGACTGGTGTGCCGATTGCGTCAATCCTCTCTCCAAGAGCCGCGATTGACTTCTGGATGTCCACTAGAGGACTGCGAGCGTCGAAAGCCGCGGCCTCTGCCTTGGAAATCTCCTCGGTCCTCTCTGTGTTGTATCGGTCAGCGAAGTGGTGCTCAAGGCTTCCCCTGAACTCCTGCTCTAGAGCCGCGGCCTTGTAGACCTCGTATGCGGCTTCTATGTCGCTCGCCTCTACATCGTTAGCAGACAGGTAGTCGGACTTCTTGAGTCCGGCGCGGGATAGAGCGTTGGTCGAAGGCTTGCCGCCCTCGCTCGTTCGTCCCTTGGTCTGTCCGGTTCGCTGTAGGTCGTTAGCAGACATCTCACCGGGAGTGGAACCCATGTTCTGCTTGGCGACATCGTCGCCATCAAAGTGTGCTCGTGCGGCTCCTGTGTCCACACCTGCGCTCTTTAGGGTGTCTTCCATCCAGTTGAGGTATTCGGAGGTGATAACGTCTGAGAATTCAGACTTCTCGACGTCTTCAGTCTTTTCAACATCGCCGCCGTCGTCCTCTGCCTTCTTGTCGTCTTTCTTCTCGTCTTTCTTGTCATCTTCTAGGAAAGCGGGTTTCTTCCCCTTCTCCAGAGAATCCAGACGGGTTTCTAGACGACCCAGAACATCACCTATCTGGTTCATCATATTGTCATTTTCTATTTCGGTCATTTTTGTCACCTTTTTATTTTCTTCCTTATCTTCTTTTAGTATTCTGAATGTTGCTTCTGGATTGATGCCTTTTTCGCAGATTGTCACTTCATGTAGTTCCAACTTGCTGATTTCTTGGTAGTCTCCATGTCTAGGGTCTGATTTTCTGACTCTTTTGAATGCCTGTCCTCCGATACTGAAACCCCTAAGTGCTCCTTTTCGGACTTCTGCGGCGACTTCCTTTGCTTTCTCGATATCATCACGTAACTGTATTACTACAAACATTCCGACATCGTCGACTTCGCTTTTCCACAACCTCCCTTCACTATCTGTATAATTAGGAATTACATCTCCAACTTGTATATTTGAGTGCGCTAACTGGACGTTTCTGTAAGATGGGTTTTCCATGAACTTACGAAATGCGTCCTTCAATGCCTCCTTTGTAATTAAATCGCCTTGCTTGTCCACCAGTTCTACGCTTGCATATCCTGCGACCACGAGTTCATTCCCTGCCTTGAGGAGAGAGATGCTCTCATTACTTGGTCTATGTATCTGGTACTGCACACTAATTCCCACCGTGTCTTGTCATGATATATAGATGAAGCGGGCGCTCATAGGTTACCAAAAGTCTCCAATTCCTCATCCTTATGTGCCGTTTCTGCTGCTTTCTTGCGCTTTCCGGGGTAGTCTTCCTCTTGTTCCAACTCTTGACCTTCTGGTTCTACCATATCATAGTCAGGCAGCGCGGATGGATGGACTAGTTCAGTTGGTCCTCTTGGCGAATCGACATCGAAATACATACCCTTACTGCCAGACATAGGATAATGCCCCTTCTCAAAATCATCAATCCTCTTCTCCAATCTGAGAAGGGCCTCTAGGTACTTCTTCGGCTTCTTGATTCTATCCTCGTCATTGGGCTTGATGATACCAGCACTCTCCTCCTCCGTGTCATTAGGGGTCATGGGCTCTTGCAATGGGGTGGATTCCTTCAACATCTCACCAAAAGCGGGTCTCCAGTATTTCTCAAGGCTCTTCGCTAGTCGAATCGGGTAGTCAGAATCAGAGAAACCAGCGATTGCCGCTATAGGATTCTGGGGACTATCATCGATTATGTCGTATTTCACCAAGTCATCTGAGAAATGCAGGATGAAATGACCCTCATCTAACTCCATTCCGAACGGAATATGGAAGTCATCGTCCGATTTGGTCATCAAAATCCACTTGGGATGCTTCTCCTCACCCTTCATATACGTCGATTTTGCGTCTCTGAGAAGCAGTTTAGCGTCCTTATTCTCATCCAAAAGCCCCTTTACAGCACTCTTTAACCCCTCTTCATCGGTTATTTTGAGCGTAGAAGGGCTTGGGATGATGACATTCTCATGACTATCGAACTGTCCTCTGAGAACCTTGACACGTTCTCTGGTACTCATATCGGTGACATCATTACCATCGTAATGCATAATATCGCTGACATACAGCGTACCGGAGTTCAGAACCGCATCAATGGTGAAATTGTGCTTGCATAACTTTCTGAGGGACTTGTTCATCTCATCCGACAGAGCGAACTTCTCATGCTCGATATCGGTGATGGTCAGACTGTTCTTCCTCCTCTTCACCTTGATTCTCTCTCCCTCGTAGAATACGGAGACCACCCACTCACCAGTGAAACCCCTCAGTTGATTGAGGTCTTCTATGTCGAAAATCTTGTGCATCGGCTCTATCAGAGGCATCTCCTTCGGTAGTTCCTTCAATAAGAGGCCGGAAATCGTAGTTGGTCTGCTGGTACTCACTATGTCCGGTCCCATGGTATCCACCATCGACATGGGTTGCGTTTCTGTAACTCTCTGAGTGGGACTCTGGCTATCACTCCAAGGGAGAACCGTATTAGGGTCTTCCAATGAGGTCTGTAATTCAGAGGTCACATCGTCACCATGGACCTCCGCATACGTATCGTGAGCGGGGAACACTAGATGCTGTTCAGTCGTCTCGGTCCCGAGTTGCATACCAGTAGCGCCCACATTCGCACTGACAGACGGTAGCATCAGAGCACCTTCCCTCCTCATTGTCGGACTGGTGTAGTGTGATAACATGGATGCCCCACCCATCACCCTACCATGTCTACCGGGATGCAATTGCGTTGTGGTTGTGGAGACAAGGGGAACTTGTCTGCTGTCCATTGCCATATTGGGTGCTATAATCTGAGGGTCATAGGATACTAGGTTCTTCAAACGCCTCCTCGCTTGTTCTACGAATGGTTTGCTACCTCCTAAATGTGGCTGTTTTAGTTTCTTGTTCCCTTCATCAGCGAAATGATGAGAGAGTCCGAAGTTAGCCAAGTCCTCAGAGCCATGTCGTTTTGGATTTTGAAACATCCTCATGAGACCGGCTATAGAGGTGAATACAGGATGATTCCTAACGAAGTCATTGACGAATGAAGATTTTCCCTTCATATCTTGACTGACTGGTAGCACCTGCCCACCATATCTAACAGAAGGCTCAGGATGCTCTGCTCTGAAACGCTCACCATAGTCGTCATAAGCACCATCCAGACTCTCCTCAGTGGTCTCATGAGAGTCCCAGTCGTGTCCCCTACCATACGTGTTACCCTGCGTCTGCATCCTATGGTACTGCACCTGCAATCTAGCGAGTTCCTCCAAATCACCGCTTTCCGCTACCTCCTGTATCCTAGATGCCAGCATCTCCAACTTCTTCTGTTCACGCTCGGTCCTGACACCCCTCCTCTCTAGACCATGCCAAGCCTCGCCATGCAATTTGCTGATTTGGGAGTCAACTTGAAGCAAGTCCCCTATGCTTGCAACTCTTCTGATGGCTGGCTCTTCCCCCTCCTTGTACTCTGGTAGGCTCCCATGAAGCCTCTTGACTACCTCCTTGTCTATGGGGTCATCCCAATCTAGACCTAGAAGTTTGCAAATCTCCTTTGGTGTGTGCTCATTAGACACCTCAGTGCCTATGAAGGAGTCGCTTCCCATCCCCAGCAATTGGGCTATAGGGAGGTGAACCGATTCACCATGATGCCCCTCGACTGACCCCATCACCGTTTGAGTACCCACATCGGGTGCTGTGACATGGAGCCCCTTACCGTCAGGCATCATCATCGCTATATCCTCATGAGATAGGTGCATGGTCATCAACTCTGCATCATGCATCAACTGAGCGTGATTGGCTATGAACTTGGCAGGGTTGGATGGGTCGAATGCGTCAGGGTCTAACTCCAAGAAGCGGTCCTTCAATACGGAGGCCAATCTCATGACGGCTTCATCCATGCTCTTCCTCGTCATATCGTACTGATTGGCCTCAAGACTCTCATGTGCATGACCCTTCTTGGTCTTGTCTCTTATGAAACCCGATATCATATCCGTCTCTAGAGACTTCAACTCGGCCAAATCCCCCTCTGGTAGATTGCTCTCCATACGCTCGATTTCTATCACCCTCCTCAGTTCACCTAGATTCCTGATGCCCCAACGATTGGATGGTGCTGTCACGGTGAGTGAGCCGAAACCACTCTCAGTGGGGTTGGAGATGAGATTCCTCAATCCCCTAGCACTCCCGATATTCTCTCCAGAAGCACTCATCCCTGAAGTCATAGGGGATTCCAAATCAGTCAAAGGCGTCTGATACTCCTCTTCTGGTAGTGTCTCTGGAAGGCCACCGCTGAGGTCGTCTAGTTGATTACCGCTACCTCTCTTGATTCTGCTCTCTCGTGGGGTCTCCGTCAATTCGTCAATGAGACTAGTGAGACCAGTGTCATCTATGATGTTCAGGAAGTCTGCATCGGAGTCTGCATAGGCCATTCTGTGGTCTGCATCCAACTTCAGCATCTCCTTGGTACTTAGATTGGAGTAAGGTGAGCCCAATTTCAGTTCCCCATTGGGGTCTTCCCGCCAGATGCCCTCGCTATCTTGACTCCATCTCATACCCGGTCTGTGTTTGACCCCCATGCTGGTTCCACGACGAACGTATTCATGCGTCTGCTCTCTGATTTTCTTATCGCTGAAAGAGGGGTCGTTCTTGACCCCAAGCGCGGTTGAATGATTATCGGTGAACTTGCTGTTTCGCTCTCCTACTGTTTGAGATATCAAGAAGCCCTGAGCATTACGACTATGCTCAATCGCATCTCTATGTTCCTCTACGCTCATAGCGTCTCTGGCATTATTCAGACCATGGAGAATCGCAGAATCGTGGTCTCTGGTATTGTTCTTGTTGTTCCTAGCCTTGAATTTGCCGGGATTCTTAGGACTGTCTGGAGTGCTACTATCAGAGGGAGAGAGCATATTGACGAGAGCACCTGACTGCACGCTGGGGCTGGTCACATAGGGGGACAAGACCTCTGGTATGAAATGCGCTAGGAGCCCCATCATCGAACCCTTTGGCATCATCTGACCAGTCGCGTGTATCTTACCGAGAAGACCATCGAAAGCCCCCTTAACGTCAGTCACAGGGACATCTTCATACTTTCTCGTCTTGGGATTGAACCTCTGGGTGTAGTTGTTCTCTCTAGGAGCGAAGGTGGTAGCCAACGCTTCCAGTAGATGATGGGAGGTCATCGGGTCGCCCCCATGCTCGTATAACCTTGAGAAGAAGTCAGAGAGGCCTCTCTTCATTCCCATATCATCTTCGACGTAATGCCCATCTGGGTCTTCGTCAATCCCATTGGCACACTTGATGAAACCAAACAGGTTTCTGATTTCCTTCTCTATCTTGGAGAAACCCAAGAAGGACTCTCTTGACTCCGCTATCCGCTCCATCTGCTCTTTGCTGATGTTACTGGGATGGTCTTCCGACCAATCATCGAAGAACTCATGCGACTCGACTTGGTGAAACTCGCCGTTCTTGTCCTGCCTCCAACCCACCAACCTCAAGAAGTCCTTCCAATTCAACTCCTCCTCTGGGGTCTTGTTGTTGTTGAGCACGCCATCGTACTGGTCTTGCATGGCAGCATGAACTGGGTTATCATGAGGCTCACCAGCAGTCCCATCGTCATTCAGCAAATCAGCATGGGTTCCTTCGGTGAATTCCCTGACCTTAGCCTTGAAGCGCTTCGGCTCTTTCAAACCGACAATGGGCATCGTGGCCTTGCTACCCGGTGCATGACCGGCCATCTGAGAGAGGAAGGTGTGTAATTCAGAACCGCCCTCCCCTAGAACGCTTTGCACTGCGTTCCAAACGGACCCTCTCTCGTAGAGTCTCTCCCCACTGGTATCAGCATCGCTTTCCACGTGTTTTCCGCGATTAGGGCCTGTGGAGGAACCTCGACGTTGCGTGTGGTTGTATTCTGGGGTGAATCTCATCAAGAAGTTCCTCTTGATTAGACCCATTGGTATCTTGGTTCCATCACCCAACGTGATTTCCTGTTTCCCATGAGTATCAGTACCATGTTCCATTATGTGGTCTATGACCCGAGTCCTGTCTCTGGGTTCCAACCACTCAAGACCGAGCATATACCCCATGTGTCCCAATTGATGAGCGTGCTTCCTACCCTCTGCACCGCCTCTAGTCTTCTGGTACACTTTGCTCATTATCTCATGCTGTTTCTCTGGTGGTAGGTCACCAATACTCAACCTTGGGTCGATATTCTCAACTGCCTCTTCTATGAGCCCCTGCTCGTCCATGGTGGCGTCGTCAATGGAGAGGGCATCGCTCTGATGGGCGTCCGGGCTATCCCAGTTCTCCTGAGCCTGTTTCATGTGCTCCTGCCTCTGTAAGCGCTCTGGTAGGTTCTTCTTCTCTGGGTTTTCCTCCAACCAGTTCCTGAAGGCCCTCTCATACAGCAAGTCCATGCTATGAGCACCCATAGTACCACCCAAGACAGAGCCGAGGAAGGAAGACTTGGCCTCTCTACTCTCCTCGTACTCTCTCCTTAACCAAGCGTCGAAACTCAGACCATCCTCGTTGTTATGGTCACCTTTGGGGTCTGCCTCTACGTCTCTTCGGTATTCGTTCCTAACGACCTCGTCCATCTGCGCTATCTCTTCTTTCCTCGTTTTCTCATCGGCGGCGTCAGAGTGATGTTGAATCGGATAACCATTCGCTATCCTCCATTGGGTGAAGTGGTCGTTCGCAAAGGCATCTTTGGTCTTAGCGAGAGTCTTGTCCATGCCTCTGATTATCTGATGCGTCGAGTTGTCATTCTCATGCTTCGCTATGGCCTTCGCGTGCTTCTCAGCCATACTCTCGGCATCTGAGTTCCACTCACCATCGAACGGGTCACTATCCTCGGTCCTCCAGACGTAGTTCCTCAATAACTCACTCATCTGACTCCTGCCGGTCTTTGAGTTCTTCTTCCTCAGAGGATGGACGCTCTCATGCCAATAGTGGTAATTGTCATTGATGCCAGCATCGGGGTCAACCGAAGGCCATTCAGAATGGATGTGCTCCTGCTTGTTCACAGGGAGATAGTGCGTGCCAGCGGGTCTGACCTCTCCAGCCATATGCTCCTCAAGGATGCTCTGTAGCATCTCGTTCTTCGCCGCCTTCTCCTCCTCTGTTTTCTCTGGAACCTTATCGAAATCAGGGTTACCAGCCTCATCTAAGAAGCCACGCTCACCTGCTAACTCATCAAGGTCATCCCACACCCTATGGTCAGTTATATGCTGTAGGGAATCCAGTTTGAGAGCCCTCAGAGTATCCATGATGGAAGTGTTCCTCTGGAACATATGACGACCAGTATGACCTGTGGCGAAGCGAGTCAGTAACTTTCCCTTTCCCCTCTTGTCCCTATCAACAAACACACGCTCCTTCCTCTTTCTCCTCTCGGTCTTCTCGGCTTTGAGGATAGCACCGAGGCATATGGCGTCGAATCGAGTTCGTGGAAAGGCGATGTCGTGCCTTATGAGATTGACAGCGGATTCTGAGTATTCCTCTGCTTCCTCATCATAATCGGAAGACTTGAGAATGGCGGTGTAGAGATTGTCTCTGTGTCTCAGATAGACCTGTAAAGCGTCTTCTCGCATACCAACATCTCCTCTCTCACCTACTCTGAATCACTGGTGTAGGAGCAGCGCCATAGTCACGAGATTCTTTGCATTCCCTAAAGGACATATCGTGCTTCATACACCCAGTATGAGAGTCACCGCCGCATTCATTACATCTACCCATAGGGGCTATTCCCTTCACCAGAACCAGTTTCTTACCCATCTTGACGCCTCACTCAAGAGACTGCCCAGAATGTTCTTTGCCACCAGCACTGTCTTCCTTCACGTTGGTGTCATGAGTGTTGAGTTTCTTAGAGAGAGCATCCATGTTGACGGATGAGGTCTTGGCCCCCTTATTAGCCACATCAGTGGTATCTAATAGAGATTGATTAGTAGTGTAGAAGGCATTGCGTGAGGACTCGCCTTGAACTATGTGGAATTCCTCACCTGCTGGTTCTGTGCTGAATGAGGTAGCCATGTGATGAACTCCCTTCTCTATCTCATCTGCTCTCTTCACTAGGCTCTCTGCCTTCTGTAGCATCTTCTTGACTTCGCTTGAGGACTCTTGGTATCTTGGCTTCATCTAATACATCTCCTTAACTTCTTTGTGTTGTGCGGCCATGTCATGAATCTCCTCCCATGTCATGGTGTGAATCTCCTCATTGGTATAATTGTCAGGCATATCCTTGTTCTCCTTGAGAATCTCATCACCTCTGAAGCCATCGGGCATCACATCCTCGGAGAGAGGAGTGCTGACTGGTACGTAACCTGCCTTCCTCAACATCGCTTTAGGCGACTTCACTGTTCTTCTGAGTTCTTGCAACTCGTGGTCCATGGACTCCATCTTGGTGATGAGAGTGCTCATTAGTCTCTCTGTTGCTGATTCTTCTTCACTCAAAGAATCACCCTCACACTCTACGTCCGAATGTTCCAGAGGATTTCTTTATCTGACCATGAGAGCGAGACGCAGGGATGAAGCCGGGTAGAACCGAATCTCTCTGAGATACATCGAAATTCTCTCCTGTCTCATTGAATTTAGCCAGAGGGACGCCGCCAGCGAAGTGCGAAACGCCACTCAAATCCTCTAGATTCTCAGATTTCTTGATAGCAGCCGTCAAATCGTCATCGAGATACTCTGCAAATTTCTTTATCTCCACAAGATGAAGACGCGCATTCATGGCGTCTCCTTCCTCTACAGCCTTCTGGAATGCCTCGGTATGCACCCCCATCTTCCTCACCATTGGGTCCATTTTCTCTATGTTCATAATAGCCACTGCCCCTTCCGAGTCTATATCCCTTATTTCAATCATGCCCCTTTAATGCGCTTTGCATTGGAAATACCGGCTTGATTTTTCTGTGCAAGTGAATTAGGTGGCCCCCTCTGTTGGACGCTAGTTACGGGCGAACCGATACCCGGACTGGTTCTACCTTGTGGACTCGCTGGACCCTGTGGAGTTCTGATACCCGCTCCTTCGCCTCCGGGTTGGGAAGGGGGGACTATCATCTGACCACCCGGCATCTGACCGGGAGGCATACCGGGCGGTGCTCCGGGTGGTGGCGGCATTCCCGGCGCTCCTTGCTGTTGTTGTGGGTCAATCTTCTTGTACGTGAAGCGAATGTCCCTGTCACCCTCCTCCATCAACTCTGGTTGATAGCCGAGCATAACCATCCTCTGAGCGAGATTGACTTCCATCTCGTCCCTTCGTAGTCTGGTAATCTCATCCTCCTCCTCGTTAGGGTAGAGTGTAATCTTCCAATCTGTGACTCCCATCTGATTGAGCATACGTGGAAACAAGACGTCGGTGTATACCTTCTGTCCGAACTCCACTGCCCTATTGGTCACGAGTATCTGCATTCCCTCGTTATTGAGACCACCACTCTTACCGTTGTCAATCATGAAGATGCTACTGACACCATAGAAAGCGGCAATCCTGTTCCTCAACTCGTCCCTGACTGCAATGTATTGCATCTCCTCAAGGGTATCCATGAACTTAATCCACTGAACACCACCCCTACCAGTCTGGCTCTCTATGCCGACCTTCGGTATGTAATGGGGGTCTCTCTCCATCTTCTCATCGACTGTCTTCCAGAAGGACTTCATCGACTCTAGGTTATCAGTCGTAACTGAGATGATACCCTTCGGAGAGCGTCTCTTCTGGTATGCTGTATACATATAATTGTCCATAGCCGTGAGAGTCATGGCCTGTCTCCACATGGTGTTGACTGGGCTTCGACCATACAACTTGGACGGGTTATACTTGCTGAGATGTATGACCTCCCCCTCAAGGTAGTATTGGGTCTTACCGCTACCTGCCATATTCACATAATGAGCCTCTTGCTTCTCAGACCCGCATACCTCACAAGGTGACTTCTCACCGGGATAGGATATCTGGTCCCTATGAAGAGGGCAAACCTTGTATCTACCACCGCGTACTCCACGCTTGTCTGATACTATACGCATGAAGATTGGGTCTCCCCTGATTACTTCCTTTATCCTGTAGAATGCGATGTCCGAAGTCTCGGGTTCCACATAGTATTCCTTGATGAGAATCAAGAAGGCATCATCGACTATATTCAAATCCCTCTCAATCTCATGGAGAACGTGAACGAAATTCTGCTCCATCGAGTTAGTCTGCTTGAGAAGCCACTTGGGGTAAATCATCTGGTCTACCTCTGGTTCTCTCACTTGACCTCCACAGAGTTTGCACTGCTCTACCTCGTGGGTATACTCCTCCTCACATTCATCGCACTTGAACTGGAACTTCTTCTCCCAGTAGTACCCTCTCCTAAATACCTCCTGCGCTAGTTTCGATATCACGGTTCTGAGAATCAGATTCTCGTGTGCGACTGCGTAGAGAGCCGGGATGGTGATGCCTTGCGCTAGGACAGGCTCTTGGATGCCAGTCGTATAGAGGGGCATTTGCGGTTCTGGTGTCGTTCTCCTTCTGAATGGAGAAGCGAGACTTCTGACGAAACGCCCGAGGATACCAGTTTCCTGCTCGTCTGCCATCAGAGACCCTCCTGCCACTTTCCTATATCATCCTTCGTAACGCCCCATTCGACCAATAGATTGTCACTTTTCTCCTCAACGTCCTTCCAATTCTCGTATTTCACCAATTTCTTCAACTCCTCTTTCCTCATTGAGTCACTCTCGTCTATGAAGGCCAAAACCGCTTTTGCCTGCGTCTTCTTCATTTGAAGATGAGGCATTATCTTGCTGAGGAGTTTTCTGATGTCTCCCTTTGAGTAGAATTGTAACCTATGCTGACTCCTCTGACTGTCCTTGTATAGTTTCTGGTCTAGTTGGAGGACTCCACATCCAAGGGTCTTCTGCAATTGCTCGCAATGAATCCTACCTCTGCTCCCTGTGGCTATGAAACCAGCACGAGGCTCACCTCTCTTGGTGATGGAAATGTAGCCATCTGCATCGAGGAAGCCAGCCGCATATGCGTGCGGGTCTTTGAGAATCAGTCCAGAGATATCCATCTTGACGAAGGTTCCCCTCTTCGCTCCCCCTATGATATCCATCTCCTCCCCATATATACTAATCATCTTGGAGAGTTTTGCGGGTGTCATGCTCTTATGGAGGACATCCTCATCCAACAGATTGGTGTAAATCTCTCGTCCAGACATAGGACCGTGTTTTGAGAGAAGTTCAGAAGAACCATGAAGAGTATCGAATTCGTGCTTGGTGAGTCTGTCTGTATGATGAAGAGAGGACTTCCATAGACTCCTAGCCTCTCTCTTGCTCTCCATGGCACTCACCCAAGACTGCTTCTGCTCATCGTCCCATACGTCTTCGACGGATTCTAGCATCTTGATTGTGTCTTCTGCATCACACCACATGATACAAGCGCGTACTAAACCAGATTTCCTCATATTGCCGAACTTGCGTAATGATTTGAGGTTCCTATCGTCGACACCCAGTTTCATAATTGTCCCATAATACTCGTCTCCCCACTCAAGACCCTTTATGGTTTGATTGACCTCTAGTGATTTGAGGGTGCGAATATCGGAGATGATGTCATCTATCTCCATTTTCGCCTCCTTGTTATGCCTCCTAGCCTTTCTCAATTTCACAACGAAGTCAGAAGCGCTATATCCAAGATTGGACTCAAACCAGCCTTCTCCGTTTTCTGTGAACATCTGCATATCATCAAATCCAGTAAGAGTCGTTAATATGGCAGTCTTTCACAGTAGTCGCGTTCATGGTATCATCCACCTGTCCTTCTTGGCTCCACCGCTGAACCACTCATCGAACTCAGGCATGACATCGTCAAGGAGGACGACTGTACCCTTGAACTCCTTAGTGGCCCAATTAGCGAGAGCGAGGCTCATCGCTAGGTCGTCATGGACGCCAACGCTCTCCAACTTGCCGTTCTTCTGCATCCCGAATCGATTCAACTCAGTCTCCAACTGATGAGTATACTTCCTGCTTTCCTCGTCACCATATGGGGTCTTGATGTGTCCCTGCTCAAATGCTAGTAGTAATGACATGAAAAGTGACTCCTTCTTCGTTCGTGTGGTCATGAATACTCTTATCGGCATATCAGCGGCTAACTCCTTCATCTCAGCCTCCAGCATACGCTGGAAGTTGTTCCCCTCAAGTTCAATCAGGTCTGGTTGGAACCTATTATTCAATATTACCATCATTCTCTTCTGTGCCATGCTGGACATACCTCTCTCATGGACTACGTGAATCACCTGCTTGAGAGGTTCATTCGGTAACATTCTCATCACCGTCATGGCTGTGAAGTCAGCGTTCTTGTCAGATGCGATGGCGGGGTCATGTCCGATGAAGTGCTGACCGAAGACGCCATCTGGCTCCCCTTCCTCGTTGTAATTGGTCTCTGCTCTGGACATCAGTTTCAGTTCTGTGTCTCTTGCCGCCTCAAGTATGTCCATCGGGAACATACTGGCTACGTCATGGATTGGCTCGCATAGGTACTCTCGTGTGAACTGTATCGCTGGCATCGACATACGCCTCTGCTCTAGGGAGTCCATGTCCCACCGCTCAGGCCAGAGTGCGATGCCTTCCTCGTTTATGGCTGGGTAGGTCTCGACACGGAACGTCTCCTTCTGCTCCAATTCGGCATACAGGTCGTTGTAACTGAAAGGGGTTCCAACCATCATCAGTTTGCTGCTGTGGTGGAGGACCGGAAGTAGGACACCGTAGAACCAATCAGCGGTCTTCGCCAACTCGGTGGCTGTGGTTCCCCAGAGGATATCGTCACAGACGACTATGTCTGGGTGGAAACCACGAGTGGCTCCCCCAACCGACTTAGCCATCATACGAGAGCCATTGGTGAACTCAAAGTAGGACTTGGCCCAAGGCTTCCCCTGTGGCTTCAAGTGTCTGAGAACATCGTTCTCCTCTATGAGATTGCGAACGAACCTCATGTGCTCAAGAGTCTGCTCAAGGGAGTGAGAGAAGACCATCACGTGCTTGCCGGGATTGAAT
>Ga0208158_1000314_pt1 | contig 18507 bp, 23 predicted proteins | sample 8_EtaG_FD_184081 | JGI IMG/M metagenome (GOLD analysis project Ga0208158, IMG submission 184081) | Marine viral communities from the Subarctic Pacific Ocean - 8_ETSP_OMZ_AT15162 metaG (SPAdes) (version 2) | ecosystem: Environmental > Aquatic > Marine > Oceanic | place: Pacific Ocean | collected...
ATAGTGAGTTGTTTGGTTATGAGATGGTTTTTATTGTAATAGATAAAAATACTCATCAACTAGGCATCTTTGACTGCTCACCAGAATTTTATGCTAAAGGTCAAGACAAAGTCCAACGAGCAGTGGAGGCTTATAAATTATTTTATAAGAATAAAGACTTTGACCCAAAGCAATATTTTATTAATAAAACCTTATAAACCATGGCAAGAACTAGAAAACCAAATTTAAAAGTATGCAGCGTAACAGGATTAGAAACTTCTGAAACTAATTTTTACAGAAATCAAAATCATCTTAAAGCTGTAGATAACTTAAGAAGAACTACTAACGCTACAAAAGAGCAACTAAGTAGAATGTTTAACCAAATTAATCAATACGTATAATATGGCAGGAATTATTAAAGGTAGTATTAACTTATCAGAAATACCTAAGGATAAAATTATTCCAGGTAAAAAAGGTAAATACCTACCAATATCAATTACGATTAATGACGAAGTTGACCAGTTCGGTAACTTCGGTCCAATCATAGTTGATCAGTCAAAAGAGGAAAGAGATGCTAAAGCTGCTAAGAAATATCTTGGCAACGTTAGAGTTGTATGGAGCAACGGTACTTTCCCTGAAGCAGTAAAGCAAGGAGCACCAGCTCCAGCTTTAAAAGCAGCAGCAGTTGAAGCAAAGGACGATTTACCATTTTAAATTAAATTAAATGCAAGTAGAACAATACGAGATCAATGGATTTGTTATTGACCAGTTCAATCAATATAATCTAGAGCAGAAGAAACAGGGCATATGTCCTCTTTGTTCTCATGATAGAAAACCCGAAAACCGTAAGAAGAAATGTGCTTCATACGACTGGGAACGTGGTCTTGGAACTTGCCACAACTGTGATTCAACCTTTCAACTACATACGTATCAACGTAAAGGAGCAACTGATAAAGAGTATATAAGACCAGTTGATCCACCGAAAGAGGAGTTCAATATTCCTCGTACTAAAGTAGCTGAATGGTTTGAAACTAGAGGTATATCTACAGAAACTCTCATTGATTTACAAATCAGTGAGGGTTCTGAGTATATGCCACAAACCGGTAAGACCGAGAACACTATCAAGTTTAATTATTATGTAGGCGATCAGCTTATTAACGTAAAATATAGAGATGGTAGAAAAAACTTTAAATTATATAAAGGTGCTGAAAAGGTATTCTATAATATCAACAGTATCGTGGGTTATGATAACTGTGTTATAACCGAAGGAGAAATGGATGTACTTGCTTTACATGAAGCAGGTATTAAAAACTGTGTGTCTGTACCTAATGGTGCTACGATAACACATAACAATTTAGATTATTTAGATAATTGTATAGATTATTTTGAAGATAAAACAAAAATAATATTAGCACTTGATACAGATGCTCCAGGATTAGCATTACGTACAGAGTTTGTTCGTAGGCTTGGTGCTGAAGCTTGTTTCTTAGTAGACTTCAAAGACTGTAAAGATGCTAATGAATATTTAATAAAATATGGCAAAGAGCAACTCAAGCAAACAATACAAAAAGCAAGACCGTATCCACTTGAAAATGTTACAACGTTTAAGGATATTGAAGGAGAAGTTAAAGACTTCGTTACAAACGGGTTTAAACCAGGTTACCAAGTTGGTTTATCCAATTTTGATAGCATTTTTAGTACGTATACCAGTCAGTTTATCACTGTTACTGGTATTCCTAGCTCTGGTAAGTCTGACTTTGTAGATCAAATGGTTGTAGGCTATAATCAAAACTATGGCTGGAAAACAGGGTTTGCATCACCGGAAAATAGTCCAAACTATTTACATGCACATAAGCTTATGCGTAAGGTATGGGGCAATATGCCTAACGTAGATGATATAGATACTGAAAAATGGAAAGAGGTTGCTAACCATGTTAATGATAACTTTTTCTTTATTGATATGGAAAAATATAGCTTAGAATCTGTGCTACGCAAAGGTGCTGAGCTTGTTAAACGTAAAGGTATTAAATGCTTAGTCATTGATCCTTTTAATAAAGTTAGAGATAAAAATGCTAGTTCGTTAGATGTTAATACATATACTATGGAATATCTAACTAAAATAGAAAACTTTGCTAAAAAGTTTGATGTGCTTGTATTCATTGTAGCGCATCCAACTAAAATGTATAAAGATAAAGACGGACAAATAGAAGAACCTAATATGTATAACATAAAAGGTGGTGGTGAATGGTATGATGCTAGTTATCACGGTATATTAGTTCATAGAGATTATGATGCTAAAACAGTTAAAGCAAAAGTACTTAAAGTAAAATTTCAAAACCTTGGTGAAAACGGTGCTGAGTGTCATTTTAAATGGGAACCAAGCTCAGGTTGTTTTATACCTCACGTAATAGATCAAATAAAAGAAGAGGCAATGCCGTGGGAATAGATGCCAAGAATAAAGAAAAACAAAATGGGAAGCTATATGCCTACTACTCCGGAAATGATAGCATACAGGTGGTGTATAAACAATGGAATACTTATATCCCCGTTTGCTACTGGAGAAGGAACTTGGTATATAGAAATTAAAATTAACAATAAAACAAATAGATCTCCATTAACGTATGGTCCAGTATCAATATGGATACAGATATATGAGTTTTATAAATATTATTATAATAAATATGCGCAGAAAATTTAGAAATGCAGATGAAGCTTATAATTATTTTCTTGATAAAATAATAACTGATGGTAAAGACTTCGGTAAAACTCAAGCTTTGTTTAACGTAGGGTTTACGCTAGAAAAACCATTAGAAAATTATATATTAAATAAAGAACGTAATTGGAAACCTGATTATGCCGAAGCTGAATGGCAGTGGTATTTATCCGGTGATCCTAGCATTGATAAGCTTGGAGATATATACGGTAAAATACCACCGATATGGGAACGTATGGCTAACAGTGAACGATGTGTTAATTCTAATTATGGTTGGCAAATGTATCGTAACGATCAACTAGATTATGTAGTTGCTAAACTTAAAAATGAAAAAGACACTAGACATGCAGCTATAAGTATATATGATTGTAAAGAGCACATGCATTATCGTAAAGATACTCCATGTACTTACGCAATACAATTTACAATTTATAATGATGTATTAAACATGGCTGTTTTAATGCGTTCTAATGATCTCTGGTATGGTTTCTGCAATGACCAATACTGTTTTAGTATGATACAAAAATTAGTTGCAGACAAAATGAATATACAAGTTGGTGAGTATTATCATTACGCACACAACTTGCACTTATATAACGATAAAATATAATGTATTATTTATATCACATTCCGGGTAAAAAGATCGGTGTTACGTGTAATCTTAATAGGAGAGTTACGTTAACGCAGGGTTATACCGCAGATGAATATGAAGTTCTTGATCAGTCCGATGATGTAGATTATATATCAGAGAAAGAGATAGAACTTCAAAAGTCTTACGGCTATAGAGTTGACCGTAAGAAATATAGTGAATTAATTAAATCTAATAAAATGAAAATAAACGTAACAGAACAAACAACTACGTTTCCATGTCCAGTTAATAAACTAAAAGGACAACTGTTAGATAATATGGGTATGGAGTGGGAAACTGAACACGGTACCTTACATATCACAAAGAAAACAGTTCCTTGGATAATGAAAAACGTTAAAACGTCTATGTATAATAATAATAGATGTTATGTATATAATAAAGCTTTTGCAAGACTATACGATAATAATGATTTATTTGAAGAACCAAAAATGGTTCAATGTAGAGATGATGCAATGTTTGATAGAATTAGACAATGGGCTCAAGATAGAGGTTTATATGACGAGGGCAATACACACACTCAATATGTTAAACTTCAAGAAGAAGCTGGTGAATTAGCCAAAGCATTATTAAAAAATGATTATGATGAAGTAAATGATGCGATTGGTGATATGGTTGTTGTATTAACAAACTTAGCACACTTACACGGTACAGAAATAGAATACTGTATAGAGGATGCATATAAAGTTATTGCAAAACGAACAGGTAAAATGATTAACGGAACATTTGTAAAAGATGAATAATTATAACGTAAAGACTGAAGATAAAATCGTACAACAAGTTATCGAAAAGATAGATCAACGTAGTCTGGTTGGTCAAGCTAAGTACGGAGCAATGATGATGGAAGAAGTTGAAGGCAAAGACAAAGACTTAAACGACTTTTTAATCGATGTACAAGAAGAAATAATGGACGCATTGTTATATATACAAGCAGCAAGAGCTTGCTTACGTGACGAGATAGAGGAATGTATGATCAATAGACAAAAACGTTTTAATGATAACATTTCAAATATCGAAGTATACGATGAAGAAGAGCTATAAAAGAAAACGTGGACCTGTACAAGCAAAGAAGGTAACATATGATGGTATCAAATTTGCTTCAGGTCTTGAGCGTTATATGTATCAAGCTTTGAAAAAAGCTAAAATCAAAGCTACTTATGAGGGAAAAACATTTGAAATCGTAAGCGGCTTTGAGTTTGATACAACTTGTATTGCTAGATCAGCAAATGGAAAAGGAGACTATAAAGATAGAGGTAATAAAAAAATACTACCTATTAAATATACTCCAGATTTTATTGGTTGTAACTTTATAATAGAGTGTAAAGGTAGAGCTAATGAGTCGTTTCCATTACGTTGGAAATTGTTTAAAAAACATTTAAAAGATAACAACATAGATACTACTCTATATAAACCACAAAATCAAAAGGAATGCGACAAAACCGTACAATTAATCCTAAGCTCGCGAAGTTAACGGCTAGGAAAAAATATGCTGAGCGACAAATTGACAAGTGGGTTAAATGGTCGTGGAATCAAAGAGGAAGAGTTAAATACAAAGAACTTGTGAAATATCAAGATCAATATAATATAAAAGTTTATGGATAATAAAGAAAAATGGAACTGGTCTTTATCATTTGGTTTCTACCCAGGTATATTATTTGGATGTAGAGCTTATGAAGAAGAGCATACAATAACATATGTGTTTTATGTTCCTTTTATGGATATAGCACTAGAATACCCTATATAATATGAGTTTATTTAAAGAAAGAATACCTTACAAACCATTTGAGTACCCTATTTATTATACAGAAGGTTGGTTAAAACAGGCTCAAGCGTTTTGGTTACATACAGAAATACCTATGTCAGGTGATGTTAAAGACTGGAACGAAAAACTTACACTATCAGAGAAAAACTTAGTAGGAAATATACTATTAGGTTTTGCTCAAACAGAATGTGCAGTATCAGATTACTGGACACAAAAAGTCGTATCATGGTTTCCAAAACATGAAGTGCAACAGATGGCTATGATGTTCGGCTCACAAGAAACAATACACGCTGTTGCATACAGTTATTTAAATGAAACACTTGGACTTGAAGACTTTGAAGCGTTTCTTCACGAACCTGCGACGTCAGAACGTTTTGACAATTTGGTTGCTTACGACGGCAATGATCCTGTGGGGATCGGTCGTAGCTTGGCAATCTTTTCTGCCTTTGCAGAAGGCGTTAGTTTATATAGTGCTTTTGCTGTTTTATATTCTTTTCAACTTCGCAATTTGCTCAAAGGAGTAGGACAACAAATGAAATGGTCGGTAAGAGACGAGTCATTACATAGTAAAATGGGTTGTCAATTATTTAGACATATGTGTGAAGAAGTACCTACACTAAAAGAAGAGTGTAAAGAAGACATATACAAAGCAGCTAAAATCATGGTTGAACTAGAAGAAAAGTATATAGACAAAATGTTTGAAATGGGTGATATTGAAAACTTAAAAGCAAACGATTTAAAACAATTTATTAGAAAAAGAACAAATGAAAAACTTGTGGAACTGGGTTATACAGATAAAAGACGCTTCTTTAGCTTTGATAGAGATTCTGCTGCTGTACTTGATTGGTTTTATCATCTTACTGGTGGACATACCCATACAGATTTTTTCGCTATTAGACCTACGGATTATAGTAAAGCAAATGAAGGAGAAGATTTTGAAGATATTTGGTAATAGCAAATTACCAGTACGCATAGGATATATGGGTGCTGGTATGATACTTGCGGCTCACTGGACGTTAGAACCTATATTATTTATATTAGGTTTTAGTTGTGTATTGGTTCAAGTATCTTATAGAAAACAATGGAACTTAGTAGCATTAAACATAAATGGCTTAATAGCATGGATTATACATTATATTAAATAAAATGGCACAAAATAAATTAAAACAAAAAGTAGAAGCTTTAACTAAAGTAGTTCAAGCTTTAATAAAAGAAGTACAAACAAACGCTAGTTTAGCTCAAGGAACGCTAACAGCTTTTCAATTACATATAGGTAAAGAAGATTGGGAAAAAGTAGTTGCTGAGTTAAAAGAAAGAGAACAACGTAGAACAAAAGAACAAGATAAAAAACTAGACTTAGATGTGGAATAATAATTGGGTAAAAGGAGTTGATTATCCTGAATGGGGAGATACTGATGTCTATAAAAAAACAATAGCAGGAGGTTATTTATACAATGAAGAAACACCAAAAGAAGCGTACGAAAGAGTTGCTAAAACAGTTGCGCGAAGATTACAAAAGACCGAAATGGCAGAAAGTTTTTTTCAATATATTTGGAAAGGCTGGCTCTGTCTCGCGTCTCCGGTACTTAGTAATACTGGAACAGATCGTGGTCTTCCTATTAGTTGTTTTGGGATTGACGTTGCTGATTCTATTATTGACATAGGACAGAAAAATTTAGAGATGATGCTACTCGCTAAACACGGCGGTGGAGTTGGTATCGGTATAAATCAAATAAGACCCGCCGGAGCAAAAATAACAGGAAATGGAACAAGTGATGGAGTTGTACCGTTTTGTAAAATATACGATTCAACAATACTTGCCACTAATCAAGGATCTGTCAGACGAGGAGCTGCATCAGTTAATATCAACATTGATCACCCCGATTTCGAAGAGTGGCTCGAAATACGTGAACCTAAAGGCGACGTCAACAGACAATCCCTTAACTTACATCAATGTGCGGTTGTCGGCGATAAGTTTATGCGACGACTTATTAGCGGAGATGAAGAAGCTAGAAAACGTTGGGGAAAATTACTTCAAAAGCGTAAAGCTACTGGAGAACCTTACGTGCTTTTTAAGGGGAACACAAATAAAAATAATCCAATAGCATATAAAGACAACGCACTTAAAGTACATATGACAAACATCTGTAGTGAAATAACATTACACACAGATGAAAATCATTCATTCGTTTGTTGTCTATCTAGTTTAAACCTAGCTAAGTATGACGAGTGGAAAAATACAAATATCATTTATGACTCAATATGGTTTCTTGACGGAGTACTTGAAGAGTTTATACAAAGAGCTAAATACAGAAAAGGATTTGAAAACTCTGTACGATCTGCTGAAAAAGGTAGAGCATTAGGTCTTGGTGTACTCGGTTATCATACATACTTACAAGAAAAAGGTTTACCATTTGAGGGTTTATTATCACAATATGAAACTAGAAGAATCTTTAGCCAAATCAAAATCGAATCTGAACGAGCTTCTATGGCTCTTGCAAATGCTTATGGAGAACCTCTTTGGTGTGTTGGTACTGGTATGCGTAATACCCATCTTCGCGCTATTGCTCCCACTGTTAGTAATAGTAAACTTTCTGGAAATATTAGTCCCGGGATTGAACCCTGGGCGGCTAATGTATTTACAGAACAGTCAGCTAAAGGCACGTTCATTAGGAAAAATCCTACACTGGTTAAAGTGTTGGAAAAGATAGGAATAAATAACAAAGAAACATGGGACAAAATATTAGCAGATGGAGGTTCGGTACAGGATATAGAATCTTTAGACGCAGATACCAAAGAAGTATTTAAAACATTTAAAGAGATTAACCAATTAGAGTTAGTCAGACAAGCTGGTATACGCCAGCAATATATAGATCAAAGTGTAAGTTTAAATTTAGCTTTTCCAGCTGAAGCCAATCCTAAATGGATAAATAAAATACATTTAGAAGCATGGAAAAAAGGAATTAAAACTTTATACTATATGAGAACTGAGTCTGTTCTTCGTGGAGATATAGCCGCGAAAGCAATGGACGAAGAGTGTTTAAGTTGTGATGGATAGTAACTAAAAAAGGGGAGCTCGATTGAACTCCCCTTTGGTTACAGGATCTTCGGGTATGGTACGCCCGTTATATTTTGATCCTTAACAATTCCATCTACGTCTAGCAGCTCGACCTCTTTCACCATCCCAACCTTTAGATCTAGCACAAAAAGATTTTCTACGCTTAGCATCTTTACTACCTGGTTTTAACTGCGACGGCTTTTTAGTTACCGCGGTTTTTAATTTACTACCAGGATTTTTTCTTTTATATTCATTAACTCCTTTCTGAGTCATACCACCACCAGCATCAGCTCCTGTACCTGTTGGATTTGCTTTGTTAAAGTTTTTACCTTTACCAATAGTACGTCTTGGCTCTGCTTTATTTACGGGACTATCATCAAATGGTTTAGAAATTGTATCATAAGTTAATTTAGTATCATCTGAGTATATAGGACGATTAGATAATACACCATCTTCAGGATCTACATTAACACCAAACTCAGGACTAAAAAATGGTTTATTATATTTATAAGCTTCACTTTGTAAACTATCTTTTTGCACTTGACTTAAAGCTTGAAACGCTTTTTTATCAGCTGGATCATATCTAAAACGTTGTTTAACATCATGACCTTCACCACGACTTTCTCCATATTTTTTATTTTTTAAAGGAGATGTCATATAGTTTCTTCTTCTACCGCATGAAGTTACGGGAAACGGATTACTTTTTTGTTTATACATTATTCACCACATTTTTTACTAGGGTCATCAACTCTTCTCCAGTCTTCTTTTTCAAACCAGTCTCTGAGTGTAGCTCCTTTTTTACGAGCACCCTTTACATTTGTTTTACTTGATCTTTTGTAAGCACCTCTTGAAGCAGCAGACTTCTTTGAACTTACTAATTCTTTTTTCTTATCAGAAGACAAGCTAGCTATTTTAGCTTTAGGTAAACATGTCTTAGATGTACCACCGCCTTTTTGTTTTTTTATAGGTGATGATTTACGACAACTACCTTTTGCGCCTTGTGCAGTGCCAGGTACTCTTTCATAGCCTTTCCAACATTTGAAAGGTGAGTTATGTAGTTTAAATGCCATTTCTTTCTTTTATATGGTTATACATTGCGTCTCCTAATTCTTCACCAACTTTTGAATCTGAAGCATAATGAACTCTTCCTACTAATCTGCTTTGTGAAATATCATTTGCTGCTTTCATAAAATCATTTTTATATTGAGGATACATTTCACTAAATGCATTTGCAAACAACTTTGACTGAGCAGAATGACCTGATGGATATGATTTTGTTTTAGCCGTGTCCATGTTAACAACGTCTAAATTTAAACCTAATCCTTTAGCCAAACCTTGTGGTCTAGTTCTACCGTGATAATTTTTAAGTTTTGTAATTATATCAGCACTATCATTGTTAAGCTGTGTAAACGTGTCTTCAGGAAATGCAAGTCCTTTTTGTTTAAAAATATTTTTAAAAACTTTTTCTTGATCATCATTGTATTCAACAAACTCTTTATTAATAGGTATTCTTTTAATGTCGTTTATTTCTTTATAAGTAGTTAAAGAGCCATCACTTGGTGGTCTTTTACGTTTAAACTGCTCTATATTAAAATCATTAAAAAGACTCATTATTTTTTCTTACCTCCTCCGTAATTGCTTGGTCCACCGGCTTTAGTACATCTTACACCCCAACCTGAAGCATAAGCACTAGGCCAGACTTTAAACTTCTTTTTTGCAGCGGTTTTACAAGGACCACTAATTTTGTTTAATGGGCTTTTAATACCAGATATTTCTAACGGTGACTTCATTGATATACCCATTTTAGTATTTTTACCAGGAGCTCTCATGTGCTCACGAGATCTAGCCTCAAAAGATTGTCCTTTTTTCTTCGGCTTGGGTTTAGGTATATTAACAGGTTTTGCTTTTTCAACCATAGACTGCATACCTTCTGCTAAACCTTGCTTAGCACCTTCTACAGCAACTTTACCTGCAGATTTAAGATTACGTCCAACTTTTGTTCTTTTCATTTTCTTAGAAGCTGCTTTACCAGCAAGAGATCTGTTGATAGACATTTCACTTATCTCTTTTGCTCTCTTATCGCCCATATGCATAGTATTATAACCAGTTCTTGGTTTAATATTTTTTTCATTTTTAAGTGGAGATCCTGATATACCTAGCATGTTTAAAACAGATTTCTTTTTTATTACACCTAAATCAACACCGACTTGCCCTGGATAATCCTGTTCTTTTATAGATTTGTCTGTTATTGAAGAAACCGCGTGTAACCTCTTATCATCTTCAGTCATTTTCTTAGATTTATTTTCATAATAAGCTTCTTGAGGATCTTGTTGAAAACCAGCTTCTCCTCTTTTAGGATCTTCTTTCATAGAAGGTGCTAGCTGCCAATCTTGAATCCCAGATCTGTCTTGTTGTTCTCCATCATCTGTTGGTATTAACCTTATTTTACCTTTGTTAGTATCATAGTAAAATTCATTTTTTTCTCTATCATACTCAGCTTGATTTTCTTCAGCACTTGTAGGTATTAATTCTTTTTTGTAACTACCGTCTTCTTGTCTTTTAACAGTTGTTTTACCTTCTCGGTCCATGTATTCTTTTCTGAAATTACTCCAAGCTTCTTTAGCTCCAGATTGCTGTCCTACTTTTCCAGCTGCTTGAGCTGCTTTTGCCATTTGTTTGTTCATGTTAAATTGTTTTATATTTTGTCCTACCTCTATCGTCTTTGTAGGCTTTTAAACATCGATTTCTATTTTCCTCTTTTGAAACATATGATACATGTATCCAGTTAGGATTCATATCTGTACCAAACTCCCATATTACTTGATCAAAATCAAGCATTTCTCTTATGTAAGTAAACATCTCAGCGTTAGATTTTCTGCCATAAACATCATCAATATCAATTGCTTGTCCTTTACAATGTTGACTAGAAGTAACTCCACCTATTGCTGTATTAAGTTCTGGTGATCTAAAAAATGAGTTTACTTTTATAGGTCCACCAACCCAAGCACGTAATGGCTCAAAAACTTTTTCAGCAGTAACTTTCATATTTTCTAACTGAGTAGGATTAGGTGTGTTATCTATACCTTTACGCTTAGCTGTATTTGAATGTATAGCTTCAGCATAAGTTATATGTTTACTTATATTTTCCATATTATTAGTTTTCATTAAATACCGCGTAAGCATGAACCTTACGTTTTTTACCAAAAGGTATTGTAGCAATTAACTCTCTTCTATCTTTTGATTCTTCTTCTTGTGGATAGTATTTAGGATTTTTACTATTTAATTTTTTCTTTTTCATTTTAAAATTGTGAAGCTTTATTTACTTCGTTTATTGCTTCTTGTATTTCTTCTAAATCAGCAGGTAATAAAAGATCTAGACCTGCTTTAAAAACATTTTCTTTTACACCATCTTTAAATATAATTAATGTAGGTGCCATACGCACTCTGTATTTCTTTTTTGATTGTGGTGCTTTAGCTATATCTATTCTATAGTAAATAACATCTTCTAATTTATCCCAATCAGCAAAACAATTTGCTTCATTAAACTTAGCCCAAAATTCTACTATAACTGGTTTTTTTTGATCATCTCCAAAAGCTTCATTAGTATTTATAGCATCTTCAAACCCATCATCTGTTAACCAATATTCATCAGGAACATCTTGCTGGCTAAAAGATAAAAAAGGTATTAAAAGTAAAATTAAGTATTTCATTATCTATTTTTTTGTATTTCATATAATCTCTCATCAATTTTATCTAATTGATCTCTCATCGCCTCAACATCTTCTTGTGTGTCCATAATTGTCTGTCTAATCAACTCATCTTTTAAATCATATTCTACTCTTTCAATAACTGGTTTTGGCAACTCTTTAGCCAAAGCTATATCAGCTTGTAATGTAAAATATATTAAAGCTAACGAAACTGCTCCACCTATTATCATACCTATCGTTTTAAGATCAAGTGTTACTTTAGTATCTTCACCTATTTGCTTTGCCATTTTATTTTAATGTTATGTTTAATCCTACTGAACTATTATATATTTTACTATCCCAGAACTTAGTGTATTCTCCTTCTACAAACAAACCTATACTTTTACTAAGTTTCCAACCAAATTGTACACCAGTTTGGTAATCACTCCATTGTTCTTTTTCAGCGTCTTCAACTAAACCTCCTAAACCCCAGTTGTTTCTATTGTGATAGCTGAAAGCTTCATCGCCTTTTACATATTTATGATACGGTAATAAATAAGAACCATAAGCATGAAGCCAGAAATTATTTTTATAATGATAATAGTCAAAACCGATCACAGGTGATATTACACCAAAAGCATCAATATCTTCCCATATCTCATCATTATAACGATTCATAAGATCAGTAAATACTGTCTGTCTAAATTGTAGATCAGTATAAGCTACAGTTTCACCTTCTTCATCAATCCAGTACCAATCAGATACTGTTTCACCTGTATAATCATCTTCATATGTATAATAAATATCGTCGTATCCATAATAAAATCCTAAAGTATACCAAGGATTAACAGCTTGACCTTGAGCATTAGTTTCATTTAACCATATCTCTACAGGATTATAACCATAAGGTCTTTCATGTGTTCGATACATAACTCCACCTGATAAACTAAATTTTTTACCAATTGGTAGTTTGGCTCTTAATTCTGCAGATTTATAATCAAAGTTAATTTTACCTTGTTTTCTACTTTCTATTTTTGCAATATGGTATTTACCACTGTGTTTTAAGAAATATCTATGATTTTTAAAAACATCATCTCTAGATCTTTCTTTTTCAGTATGAAATACATATTCAAAACCTTTTATAGCTGAGTTAGGTGCTGTCATAGACACGTTAGATTCAGTACCATCGTAGTATTGTTTGCCTTTTATTTCATAATCAAATCTAGCAATCTTACGAATACCAAAACCATAGCGATAATCATAGTCATAATAGTCAGTACCGTCGACTACAACAGGTACATCGTACAAACTACCGTTAGGATTTGTTCTAACAAAATAACTCGGTGCATTTTCTTTAGAGTTTTGAATATCTCCAGAAATATACACTGTACTATATTTTAGAAAGTCTTTAAATAATTTATTTTTTTCTTGAGCGTTAGCAGATACCGCAATAACCGCCGCAAATAGGACACATAGTATGTTTTTCATTATTCATTATTTATATTTTTTAAACATTAATTTATATAATAGCTTATTCCAAGCTTGTTGTAATTTGTCAATAAATTTTTTCATAGTTATGGTTTTTTATAGTATTGTATCAATCCGTCATATCTCTCTATCTGTACATAATCAACTCCAAGTTCACCTTTTGGTTTACCTGAGTTTGGCCCTGTAAAAGGCACTCTCTTTGTAAAGCCATTTGCTTTTGCGTTTCTAACATCAGCTTTAAATTTCTTTTTTAAAGTTTCTTCATCTTTTAATTCTTGCTGTATTGTACTTTCTCTACCCCAATATGGTAAACCAAAGTTCCAACCATTCCAACCTAATAGTAAAGCTATTTTTTCATATGTTCTAGTTTCTTCATCAAAAGCTTGACTAATATTGTTATATTTTCTAAGAGCTCTATCTATTGGTATATTAGTAAAGGCAGATATTAATTGAGAAACAGCTAGATAAGCTGGGTTTTCTATGCTCCAACCTCTATTTTTAATTTCTTTCATATTCCAACTAAATGTTCTCAAAGCTGTTCTAACATTACGAACCTTTTGATCTATTACAGGTGATATATCAAACAAGTTAAATACAGCTTCTTCATATTTAGGACTCTTTCTATCATGCTGGAATTTTAATTCTCTTATTACATTTTTTACCGTAGATATTATAGCTCCACCAAATCCAAGACCAAATAATAATGAGTCCATCATACCGTTTATAGTATCAGCTACTTTATCTTTTTCTCTTTCATCATCTTCATCAAATGCTAGAGCAAATAAAGCTTGTTGTAAAGAATTAAATATTAAATTTTGTATAGCAACATAATAAACAACACCAGATAAATTACTTAAATCACTTTCACGCTGTGTCATTCCTGGTCTACGTCTTCTATTGATAAAGTCTAATAACATTTTCTTAGCCTTTCTATTATACTGCATTGTAACGTTTTGATAAGATAATATCGTACGTCCAAATAAACTTGCTTGTTGAGAAGATATTTTACTAGGATTACTTGACTGTTGTGTTTCTTCTGCTATAGAATAAAAATCATCAAATGCTTTTGTTTCTGCTTCTTTCTGTGTATAAAGTTTACCAGTTTCTGGATTAACTCTTTTCAACAATGATTTTACTCTATTAATGTAAAAAGGAGCACCACCTGTTGCAATAGCTAAACTATCCATGATTCTTGTAATTATAAAACCTTTATCAAGTAAATAGTTAAGCATTCCTTTAAAACCACCTTTATTAGCGGCCGCAGCAAGTTCAGCTTCATTTACATTAATCTTTAAACCATCACGTCTATTTACAAGATAATCAGAGTTCATCAACTTCATAACTGTAGGAACATAATCTTTACTAACAAACGCTTTAGCAGCTGCATATATATTATTATCACCCCAATTTAAAAAGTTTACATTAGATAGCATCTGTAATGATCCAGATCTAACATTTAAAAACATCGCTACACCGACAGAACTGTTTATCCAGTCCATCATTTCATTAACTTGACGAGATCCACTTCCTGTATAAGTAGGTCTATTAGTTCCTGATCTCATACGTGTTATAGAATCTTTTACAGCTTCTACATATTTAGAACCAAATGCTTTTTCTAACTTGTTAAGATTTTTTTCAGAGAATACAATATTTATATTTGAATTCCATTCAGATAATAATTCAGCTCTAAAGGTTGTATCTAAACTACCTAATATATCAGATTTAATATCACCAGCCAACCAATTATTTTTAGGACCAGGATATTGTGCTTCTTTTTGTATTAACTGTATTTTATCTGCAAATTGTTGTAATTCAAAATCAGTATTAACAGCATTAACTAAACCATCTATATCTGCTTGAGACATACCAGGAATATCCATACCTTGTTTATTCCATAAATAAACTCTTGCTGCTTGTGACTTAGTAAACGATTTATATCCAACTTCTTGATTCAAAGGATTAGTAAAAAATCCTTTTACACCTTTACTTCTTAAACTAGGGAAAGCTTTTTTAAGAGCTGCAAAATCATTCGCCACAGTAGCTTTAGCAGATATTAAAGCTTGTTCAGCTTTATCATAAGGAGCTATTAAATTTTCAACAAACCATTTTCTTTGTCTAGTACCTTTCTCGCCTTTTCCAAACATATAATATCCTAAACCTAAGAAATCATCAGCTGATGCTGTTATTTTAAACTGTCTTAATACTCTTTTAAAGAAACCCTTGTCTCTTTTCTTACCTTCAACTCTAGCTTCTACCTCGCTTACTAATTGTTCTGCTCCTATACCTGTAGCGTCTTCAATTAAATCATTCATCTCTTGATCAAGTCTAGTTGCTTTATCATCTATAGCTTGTTGAACTCTTGATTTAACATCTATTTGACCAAGTATATCTTTTACAGTTTGTACATTTAATAATGAATCATCTGCAAAATAAAAATCATTATATCCTTCAGCTGCTTTACTTAACAACCAATCTGCTTTTGCTTGAGGTGATCCATCTTCTAATGTAATAATATTTTCAATAGGTATATTTAAACCTATACTATCAGTCCAAACTTTAATAGCATTTTGAGAAGCATTTGGTCTAGCTGTAACAATAAAAATATCTTTAGACCCATATTTATCTTGACGTCTTAAAGCTGTTCCAGCTAATGGACCTTTTGACGTAGATAAATCTACATTGTCAAAATTACTATAATCAAACTCTGCGCCTTGTTCTAATAATCCTTCGTACTGTACAGCGAATTCACCTGCTGTTAACTCAGATGTTTTACCATCAAGTGTGTATATTACTTTTTCTTTTGTTAAAGCTAAAGTATCGTCCATGTCAAAAGCACTTAAACCTTTTGGTTTTTTGAAAGGATTTAAAGCTTTTATTCTTGCCGCTAATGAATTTAATAATGTTTTCTTAACTTGTTTAGATGTTCTAGGAACTCTACATGGTGATGTACATCTTTTTTCTAGTAAAGCCTGCGTATACTCTTGTATTTTTAAATTTTGAGCAGCAGCGGCTTCTGCAATTGGAAGCATAGTGTTAAACTCTTTTAATACTTCAGCTTTGTTTTCACCTTGTTGTAATCTAGTTATAGCTTTATTTTGAATTTCTATTATATTAGGAACTTTTCTGAGAATTTTATCTACTTGAACACCATAGTATTCCGCTATAGTTTTATTATACTTATTTAATACATATTGATTAGGATTTATAACGTTTTCACCCGTGTATCTTACTAAAGAACCTAACCCTTGATAAACTTTTGCTACATTACCATCTCTTAATCCGGTGAATACAAGATTAAAAGCTTCATTCATTTTAGATTTTAAACCTTTGTTAGCTAGATCAGCATGCTCACTTGCTAACATAGCTCCTTGTATATATGAACCTTTAACTACAGGTCTAACAATATTCATTTGATCAGTAGCAGCCGCATATAATAATAATCTAGCTAAATTTTGAGCTGGCAAACTATGTTCTTCATCTATTTTAGAAGTAAAATCAGGTTTACCCGTATTTATGTCAATAGGGTAAAAAGCATAAGGCGCAGCTATCCTTATCATGTGATTCATATTGTTACCACTGTCATCAATCATACTATCGAATACTGGTAGGTATTTCAAATTATCCCCTTCACGTAAAAAACTACCTAAATCATCAAATAAATCTAAAACATCATCTAAATTTTGTTCACTATAAACTATATCTGTAGCATTTTTATCTAATGTACCTTTTTTATTTTTATATCTAGTTCTGTTTTGTTCTAAAGTAGTACCTTCAGCTCCAGAAATTGAAGAATCAAATTCTGAAACAGTGTTAAAATTTAACCTCTTACTTCCAGTCATAGAAGATTTAAGTAGTTCAGTATATTTTTTTCTTTTATCAGGATCTTTTATAGTATCTAAAAATCCATTTATACCTTCTTCCCTTAACTCTCTAAATGTTAACTTATTAGAAGCATCTTCTTTTGAAGCTACTTCAGATATAGCATCTAAATCATAAATTGTTCTTGATTTTTGTTTACCTTTTGACTTACCTCTTTGTCCTATGTATTTTTCTGTTTTAACAGGTATCTTTTTAAAACCAAACATACTTGACAGTGAAGTACCTTCTTTATCTTTACTAAACTCAAAATAAGCATCAGAATCTTTTAAATTAACTTTCTTTTTAGCCTTATCTATTTTCTTTTGCAACTTTTCTTTAGCTAATTTTTCTCTTGCTTTCTTTTTATCCGCTTCTTTAATAGCTCTTCTACCATCAACAGGAGTAGGAGTAGGACTAGCGCCGGCTGCTTGTTTAACCGGAGCATCTATTACATCTAATGAAGTATCTTCTTTAACTCTAGCATCTAATAAATTTTCAACTGTTTGCATGAATTCTACAGCAGTAATACCACTATCACCTAAAGCTGTTTCTAGTCTCTGCATAAAACCTTTATCAGCCATTAATTCATTTATAGATTCTAAAGCAAAATCATTTGCTAAAATCTGATACATTGACTGTTGTCTTTTTTCACCAGCTAAAAAATAATCTTTAAACTCTTGTAGACCTTGTTTTGTTATTTTAGGTATACTATATATTTGTTTGTTGAAATTACTAGGTTTACCTGATTTACTTATTTGTTTAGTAGGTGTAATACCTATTTGTTTAATTCCAAATAGTTTGCCAAATCTTCTTTTTATAGTAGCTGCTGGTATAGACTTGATAAATGCTTCATCTAAAGAATTTATAAAATCTTTATACGCTTTACTAGCAAATGTACCTATATCTCTTCTTAACTCTTTAAAATAAGATTTTTTAACATTGTTTTTAATTTCACTAACTATTGTAGCAGGATTATCACCTTTATTAACAGCTAGTAATATATCTTTTGCAACTTGGTCTTCAATGTTAGCTTTAGTTTCAGATACATCTTGGTCTTGCACTTGATCTGTTTCAGAGGAATAAACTTTTTCTCTTGTACCAACTGTTTGATCTTGATCTAAATCTTGTTCCTGCGATGTATCAGCAACTTGCATTGCATCTTCTCTGTCTAAACTAGCGCGTTCACCTTTACCTATATTTTCTCTAGTTATTCTCTTAGCTCTAAGAGCAAATAAATTACTAGTTTGTTTTCCTGGTCCTTGTAAATTTACATCTTGATCTTCATTGTATTCTCTTAATGTTAACAAGTATTCATTT
>Ga0208158_1000316_pt1 | contig 18284 bp, 7 predicted proteins | sample 8_EtaG_FD_184081 | JGI IMG/M metagenome (GOLD analysis project Ga0208158, IMG submission 184081) | Marine viral communities from the Subarctic Pacific Ocean - 8_ETSP_OMZ_AT15162 metaG (SPAdes) (version 2) | ecosystem: Environmental > Aquatic > Marine > Oceanic | place: Pacific Ocean | collected...
TTCTCGGTAACTCCGACGGATCACCTCCAGTAGCAGAGAAGACCATTACGGTTGACGATCTACTAATCTCAAGTGCATTCGTATATGAGTTAGATGAGACACTTGCACACTATGAATTAAGGGGAGAGATCTCTAAGAAGATTGGTTATGCATTGGCTCAAAAGTATGACAGACTAGTATTCCGTGCTATTGCACGTGGTGCTCGTGCTGCATCTCCAATTACTAAATCTGGATTCGTAGAACCAGGTGGAACACAAATTCGTGTTGGTACAAACAACCAAGCATCTGATGCTTACGTTGCTACATCTTTGGTAAATGCATTCTATGATGCTGCTGCTGCATTAGACGAGAAGGGTATTAGCTCTGAAGGTCGTGTAGGTGTACTTAACCCTAGACAGTACTACGAATTAATCCAACAAGTTGGAGACAATGGACTTGTTAACAGAGACGCACAAGGTGATTCCCGTCAGAAGGGTAATGGCATTGTGGAGATCGCTGGTATCAAGATCTACAAATCAATGAACATACCATTCTTCTCAAGTTATGGTACTAAGTTTGGTTCAGCTTCTGCTACAAACCCTGGAGTAACATCTCCTGGTAACTTAGGTTCATTCGTTGGTGAAGCAGTTGAAGATGCTGCTGCTGACGTAACTGGAATCAACAATGAGTATGGTGAAGAGACAGAATTTGCCAACTCTTGTGGACTTATATTCCAGAAAGAAGCTGCTGGTTGCGTAGAAGCAATCGGACCACAAGTTCAAGTAACTTCTGGGGACGTTTCCGTGGTTTACCAGGGTGACGTGATTCTCGGTAGACTCGCAATGGGAGCCGACTATCTAAACCCAGCTGCTGCTGTGGAACTAGTTGCAGGTGCTGCTGTCGGATCATCCGGTAACGCTGCATTCTAAGCACGTTTATGGGGGACTCTTAGGAGTCCTCCTTTTTTTTATATATAAATATTATGCCTTTTCCAACCACTAACGCTACTCAAGAATTACCAGCAATAAATCAAATACTGTCGTCATGTGGTCAGGCTCCTGTAACCACTCTCGATCAAACCAACCCAGAGGTTGCGATTGCATACGATACGTTGTTACAGGTATCTAGGGAAGTGCAAGCAGAAGGATGGACTTTTAATAAAGAATATCATTATGAGTTCACTCCAGATACAAATGACGAAATATTAATACCAAACAATATATTACAATTAAAGTTAAGTGAAAACTCCGCTAATATGGACCATGATGGTGTCCGTAGAAATGGAAAATTATATGATAAACAAGATCATACATACAAATGGACCTTTCAATCTCCTATAGAATGTGATATTGTATGGGAATTTGATTGGATAGATATACCTGAACCAGTTCAAAACTTTATTACTGCTAGAAGTGCTGTAATTGTATCACAAAGAATTGTAGGAGATACTGAACAATATCAAATGCTACAGCAACAAGAAGCTTATTTACGAGCTACAGCTTTAGAGTATGACACACAACAAGGACAGTATACATTCTTTGGACACCCTCAAGGATATCAAAATTACTATCAAAGTTATCAACCATATCACGCACTAAAAAGATAATGCCAACAGTAACTCAACGAGTAGATAATTATTTAGGTGGGGTATCTAGACAATCTGATGATAAAAAGCTTCCAGGTCAAGTAAGGGAATGCCTTAATGGTTATCCTGATCCAACCTTTGGGCTTACTAAAAGACCAGGTTTTAAATGGATAGCTAACTTAGGTACTGGTACTACTTATGATGCATCAAGGTGGTTCTATATTGCTAGAACTTCAACAGAGAAATATATAGGATGTATTAAACCAGCCTTAGGAGGCTCTACAGGGGACATAGATATATGGAATGCTACAACTGGTGTGGCATGTACTGTTAACTATGGCTCAGGGGCACAGGCGTACCTTACAGGTGCTCGTACAAACTATAGTGTACTAACTGTACAAGACACATCTATAATAGTAAACAATTTAATAACAGCAAATAAATTAGCTGATCCTGCATTTATTCAGAATACAAGAGCTACTCTAGTTCTTAATTCAGATATGACAACTGGAGAAGTATTTAAAGTAACTATAAATAGTAGTGCTGCTACTTATACTATACAAGCTAATGATACTTATAATGATGTTATAACTGGTATTAAAACTGCTATAGATAATTTAAGTGTAACAGGTTTAACAGTAACTAAGTATCAAAACTCTTTAGAATTAGATAGAATAGTTAGTGGTACAAGAACAGCCTTTACTGTTATTGCAGAAGGTGGTGTAACTAATAGTAAGTTAAATGTATTTCAAGATCAAGTAGATAATGTAGCTCAACTACCTAGTCAATCATTCCATAATCATGTAGTTAAAGTTATTAATACTGCATCTACTAATGATACATATTTTGCTAAATTTGTAGCTGATGATGGTACTTCAGGTAGAGGTTATTGGTCTGAAACATTAGATCCTAGTAAATCTACAGGTCTAGATCAGGCTACAATGCCACATGAATTACTGAATCCTTCAGCTAATACATTTACATTTCAAAAAATAACTTGGACACCTAGAGCAGTTGGTGATGATGTCACTAACTCACACCCAAGTTTTGTAGGAAAGAAAATACAACAAGCTTTCTTCCATAATAATAGACTCGGATTCTTATCAGAAGATAATGTATCTATGAGTCAATCTGCTCAATACTATAATTTCTATCATACATCTGCACAAGTAATAACTGATGCTGACCCTGTAGATATTAATGCTTCAGCTATTAAACCTGCATCATTACATGGTGTTCTACCAACTACACAGGGATTAGTTTTATTTAGTAAAAATCAGCAGTTTATAATGCGATCTGCTGATGGTATACTAACTCCAACTACAACATCTATTACTACCATATCTAATTATGAAATGGACCCAGATGTTGACCCTATAGATACTGGTACAAATATTAATTTCTTAAGTAAGACACCTAGTTACACACGTATCTTTGGTATGGTAACTAGAGGTCAAGATGAAAACCCTCAAGTATTAGACATAGGTAGAGTAGTTAACGAATGGGTTCCAGCTACAGTAGATACATTTACTGCTAGCCCACAGAACCAATTTATAGTCTTATCAAGTCAATCAGATAGGAAAGCTTATTTCTATCGTACATATGGTGATGGAGAAAAGACTTTAGTTCAAGCTTGGTTTAACTGGCAATTTCCAGGTACAGTACAAACAGTAGCTGTAGACTCTGATGATATGTATGCTGTTACTAAACAAGGTAATCAGTTTACATTAAGTAAAGCTAGCTTAAGTCAGAGTCCAGAAGATGCTATTATTGTTAATAATGATGGATCTAGAATTAATCCTTGTATAGATTTATATAGTAATGCTAGAAATGCAGCTAACAATGCTACTGTAGCATGGGATTCAACTAATGAATTTTCTAAATGTTATATACCTTTTGCTAATGTAACAGGGCTAACACCTGTAATAGTAATTAAAGGTACTACAGCTACAGGACAATTCATTGAATCTGGATTTACAATTACACCTGATGTTATAACTGATGATGGTGATCCATACTTTAAAGTAGAGAAAAAGAATTTAACTAGTGTAGCTGCTGATGTTATTGTAGGATGGAAATATGATTTTGATGTAACTTTACCTAAAACATATGTAAAATTAGATGATGATGCAACAAGAAGTGATTTTACAGCTAATCTAACAATAGCTAGAATGAAGTTTGCTGTAGGGTTATCTGGAGTTATGAGCTTTAAATTAAAATCTACAGGTGTTAGACAAGGTAAGAAAGAATATACAGGTGATAATTCTACAACAGTATTTAACTGGACTGTAGAAGATTTTACTTATATAAATAAAAATCAAATTAAAGTTACATTAGATGGAGTTACTACAACAGCATTCACTGTATCAGGTGATACACAGATAACGTTTAGTAGTGCTCCAGGTACTGGTGTAAAGATTGTAATATATCTTGATGAGTGGTATAGTTTAAATCCTACTCAAATAGCTAATACATATTTAGCTAATGATATTGCACTATCTGATCAATCAGTATTCTCAATACCAATACATCAAAAAACAGATAACTTCCAATTAAGAGTTTTTAATGATTCTCCATTCCCAGTGGCATTGAACTCAATGATGTGGGAAGGAAATTATTCACCAAGATTCTATAAGAGGGCGTAAAGTATGATGATGATGAATGAGTTTGGTACTCCTATGAATGAGGCTGAACTCTCTATGCAACCAAAGCCTGGTAGAGCTTTCGTACAAGAACAGCTGGCTACATCAGGTATGGAAATGCAAATTGCTGGTTGGATTATTGGAGCAGCTGTATCAGTAGGTGCTTCAATTGTAGGTGGAAGTAAATCTGCTAGTGCTGCTAGAGAACAAGCCAGATTAAGTAATGAAGCATCACAACGTCAACTAGGTTATGATCTAGAACGTTGGGATATGGATAAACATAAGATCCGAGCAGATAGAGATCATGCTGTTGAAGTAGTACGATTACAAGCTAGAAATGAAGGTAGAGTAGCTCAGTATAAAGACGCTGTTAATTTACAGAGATATAATTATGATATGATGATACGGAATAGAGAGCAAAGATCTCTAAACCAACAGTATCTCAGATCAGATTCTATCTATAATACACAACTGAACTTAAATACTTTATCAGCTAAAACAGGTGCAGAAAATGAAATAAGAAAACTACAAGAAATAGATGCAGAAGCTAGATTTACTAAACAAGATGCACAAATAGAAGCCATTCTAACTGAAGGCAAACTAAGAGCTAGAGGTCAGAATGGTAGATCTATTACTAAAGCAGGACAAGCTAGTTTAGCAGACTACGGTAGGCAAATAGCTATGTTAAATGAAAGTATGTCAGGTGCTGGTAGAAATACTAAAGCAGTATTAAAAGAAATAGCACAAGACAAAACATCTGCTGATTTAGCAGCATGGGCTCAGAAAATGTTAGATCCTGGTGTCTTACCAGAACCTATTGTACCATATGCTACACCTATGGCAGAATACATATATCCAAGAAGTATGGGTGAATATGACTTCGGTCCTAAACCTGTATTAGGTGGTTACACTTCACCTTCGGCTGCGGCTAGCCAAGCTTGGGGTGCTGCTATTTCAGGTATTGCTGGTACAGTAGGTGGTGTAGCAGCAGGTCACGCAAGCAACAGTTAATTAACTATGGCAAAAAACTATCAACGACACGCTACGGGCGGCTCGTTTAAAAGGCAAGATTTTGGTGACTTAGGATTACGATCCTTTAGAGATCAACAAAACGTAATAAATGAAGCCTTAAGATTACAACAAGCTAGAGCTAAAGAATACGGTGATGATTATACTACAGCTTTAAAAGGTGCAGGTAAATCTGAAGAAGAAAACAAACGTATTCTTAATGAATTAGAAAACAAAGCTTACGAAACAAGAAGAAGAGCTTTAAATGTAAGAGCAGATAGAGAAGTAGCTTACATAAAAAGTCAAGCTGATGAAGCTGGCAGGAAAGCTGATTACTGGAAAGACTTCTCTACTACTTATTCTAAAGAATGGGGTAAGTTAGGAAAAGGGTTAGCAGGTTATGCAGACTATAGATTTGCTAAAAAACTCCAAGAAGATGATGACTTTCAATCTAAATTAGATAAAAAGTATATTTCACCCCATACTGTACAAGATGAAGGTTATAAGATAGTTGGTGATGGGCTTTCAAAAAATGCTGCTATAGAACAAAACCCATATTTTGCTAAAAAAATAGTTGAAAAACACTTATCTCGTAGTGATATACATGGTACGAATATAGCTAAAAAGTTTGAAGATAACTTAGATTTAATAGAAGAGACATTCCATAAAATAGGTGGTGATAGATTAACTCAAACTAATACTGAGGAATTATCAGAAGATTATATAAATAATTTTCTTATAGATTCTAATGTACATCCTAACTCAACAGCTGGTAAAAAAATAAGAGACCGTTGGAGAACTAGAGTTGTCACTGGATTAAGTGAAGATTGGGATAACAAAGAATTTGAGAGAGATCAGGAAGTAACAATGCGTCTGATCAAAGATATTGATGCTGATCCAAGTACAGAAAATGTACATAAATTAGTAGAACATCTAAGATCAGCACATTATAGAGATGAAGATGGAAAGATACATTCAACTACTACGAAACGTAATCCAGCTGAAACTTGGATTATTGCTGCAGGTTATCAATTACAATATGGTGATAGAAAACTTACTTGGATGAATAGTGTTGACCAATTTCAAGATATATTTTTTGATCATCCTATATTAAGAAATAATAAGGGTGAAATATCTAAAGAAATTTTTTCAGAAAAAGCACAACAAAGGATATCTCAATTCTTACCAAAGCTTGCAAAAATAATAGATGATAATACAAGAGCAGAGGCTGTTGTAGTAAAGAATAGAAAGGAAATTGAACCTCTTGCTAAGATGGAAAATGAGATAAGAGAAAGGGGGCATGAGGAAACTTTAGGTGATTGGAGAGAAGGAGGATGGATCTTAACTAATGCGAAATGGTTTAGAGAGAATGGTTCACCTGAAGCTCAGACGAAATTTTTTAATAGAATTAAATTTAATCCTACAAAACATAAAAAGCTAGAAGTCTTTGCTCAATATAGTGATTCATTAGAGGATACATCTATTCAAGGTATTACAAGAACTTTATATCTACTAGAGGAGATAGAAGACAACTATGGTGGTGAGGTAGCTGGAAACTATGCAGACTTAAAAGGGGTAAAAGAAAATATTACAGCTTATGTTAATACTGGAGTATTTACCAATCCTATATATTCAAAATGGGCTGAAAAGTTAGTGAGAATAGGTATTAGAGATAACTCTATCAATAAAACAGTAGATGCTAATGGTCTTAGAGCTATAACTGAATTAGAGTTTTATAGAGCTAAAATATTTAATAATCTTGATCCAGATGATTTCAAAAATGATAAAGCTAGACTAGATAAAGCTCAAGAAATAACAGAAAAAGTATTTGAAGACGGTATTAAGAAAAGGACTGGTTATTTTGCAGCTGAGGATATAACTGGTACTGGTATAATGAAGTTAAGATGGAACTTTGGACAAGCTTCTGGTGATGACCATGTATTCAATTCATTTGATTATTTACAAAAGTTAGAGGATGCTGGAAATAACTGGGCAGAGTTTGAAAAAGCTGATGTTATTAATCAAAACCAAGCTAGTGGTATAGTTTCAGATATACTTCAAGGTTCATGGAATGGTAAAATACCAGAGAATGTAAAAACCTATGCTTCTTTAAGAGGTTTAGATCCCAGAGAAGCATTAGATAGTATATTAACAAATATGGGTTTTAAAATAAAAACACCAGTAACTTCTCAAGATCAGTTTCTTCAATCCTTAGATGATAGAAATGCATTATCTTACCACAGATTCGGAGTAAGCTTAAATAACATTAAAAGAAGTATAAATACAAAACATAATTCATCAATGATGATGTGGGGAGCTTTCGTAGAACAGAATCTTAGAGAGAATAATGCATGGGTTCCTGTATCTGGACCTCAAACTAATCCTAACTTTAAAACATATGTAGAACAAAATGAAAGAGCAAGATCATTATTAGATCTTGATGTACAACTTCGTACCTCTGAAAAACATGTTGATGAACAAATAAAACAAAATGAAAAATACTTAAATAACCCTGTTTATCAAGACATACTAAAAAAGAGGAGGCAGAATAAGTAATGGACCCTGAATTACAAACTGAAGAAAAAGAATTAAGAGAAGAAGAAATAGAAAGACTAGCTGAAGAGCAATTCCAACGTGAACTTAAATCTGGTACAAGAGAAACACCAGAATCGCAGGAGCAACCTAAAGGATTTCCATCTCCATTTGGTGGTAAGATAGGTAATAGTTCTATTGATCTATCTAAACCAGGTGCTAATGATGCAATGCTTAAAGAGTATAATAATTATTGGAATATGGATCGTAGAGATCCTAACCGAGAAGGATTAAGAGAAGCATTCCATAACAAGTATTATGGTATGGGTTGGGATGAATTTAATGAATCTAAAAAAGATTATATATGGAAGGAAAGTGGACCACTTGCAAGACTAAAGGGTCACTATGAAACAATGTCAATACCTGGCATGGCTTGGGTTGATTTTGCTAGTGATGCTCTTGGTACAGTAATACCTGGAATGGATAAGGTAGATGAAAGATGGGATGAAGCAACTGAATTTGATAATCCAGCTAAACAAACTATAAGGGAAATACTTTCTGTAGTATTACCTGCTATACATAGTGGTAAGTTTCTTGCTGGTAAGTTAGGAGCTTTACCTAAAGGTATGCCAGCAGTGCAAAAAGCAATGATAGGTACAGGTGCATTTGCTGCTCAAGAAGTAGCTATTATTGGTCTTAGTGATCAAGGTGAAGAACACAATGCACTTAGAGTATTATCTGATGCAGTACCTGGTATCTTTGGAGAGAAGGGTAGGATACCTATTCCTGATGCATTAAAGACTTTAGATTCTGATAGTCCTGCTGTTAGAAAAAGAAAGAATATGTATGATACTGCTGGCCTTAGTGTTATAGGTTCTATAATAGGAGCTAGTATAACTATTTTAGGTAAGAAGCAAGTATTAGATTGGTTACAACCTGCTAGTGAAGCAGCTGCTAAATATAAACAATTAAATCTTTTAAATGAAGCAGTACCTGAAAAATTAATCCGAATGCAAGAGATTAATGAGGTATTATCTACAAAGAAACTAAGTAGACAAAATGAAGATATCCTAATTAATGAATTAGAGAATCTTCGACTTGAACTAGGTATAGTAGATGATGTTGATGAGGCTGTTAGAAAAGATTCAATGAGAAGGCTAGGAGAACAAGACTCCGTAGCTAAAAGAAAAGTAGCTACTGAAACTGCTGAACAAGGTGATTTATTTGATCCTGATTTATATCCTGGTGTATTAGATGAATCTGGTGAAGCTAGACAAACAGTACCACCAGCTAATGTAGCTAGGAATATGGCAGATACTACTGCTATTAAACAAGGTGTATCTCAAGGAGATCCAGCACCACTTATAACTGAAGCTATGAGAGAGAAAGGTCTTATGGTAGGATCTAGATCTCGTGATGCTGTTATGGGTGTAGCTGAAGAAACTAGAGATATAGGTAGATTTAATGCTGTTGTTGATGGATTTAGATTTAGTAATAAGCAGATGAATGCGGCAGCTTGGGATATCTATACAAGTATAGTTGATCCAAGTGTGTCAGTTGATGATGTTAAACGGTTATTCTTAGAGAACAGAGATGTTAAGAATCTACTCATGGGTAGATTTAAAGTAGAAGTTATCAATGAGGAGCAAGCTAGAGCAGCTGCCTTTGCTATGAGAGATCTAGTAGATAGATTCTTAGGTAGAGAAGTCAGTGAAGCTTCAGCTAGAGCTATGGATACTCTTGGTAGAGAAGCTGCTACTTTAGCCGAGGCAGTTCAAACAATGAACCCTTATGTAGATGATAATAGAGCTATGGATCTTATTATTGATAAGATGCAATTCCTTATGGATGAGTATGCTCTAAACAAATACATATCAGGTTGGCAGTTAAGAAACAAAAACTGGTTTGATCAAGCACCTCCAAAAGAATTAGATACTGTTATAGATCAATTAACTAAAGAATTTACATCTGCAGAGAATGCTATTCATGCTAAGAATAAGAGTTTTACTCAAACTTTAAAAAGATTAAAAACAGAGAATCCTTTAGCTATGAGACCTTTAGTTGATGCTTATGCACATACTAATGGTGATGTAGATAGTTTAGCAAAGCTTCAAATTTGGGCATCTCAACAAGTCACACCTCTAGGTATGATAAAGAGTCCTAACCCTAAACAAATGAATCTATTTGCTAGAAGTGCTTGGAGTGTTATATATAATAATGTACTAAGTGGACTATCAGCATTCAGAGCTGGAGTAGGTAATACTGCTCAGTTAATACTTAAACCTATTACTGGTGTATTAGGACATGGATTCTATGGAGTTGCAGATGATTTTGAAGGATTAAAGCGTACTTTCTATGCTAACGGTGCAATATTTGAAACCAATAGAAGAGCTTTAGATGATGCTTTCAAGATGATGAAGAAAGCTCATAAAGACCCTGAAATGATGATGAAAGCTTATCGTAAGGATTTCATATTCCAAGAAGATAAGGCTTGGGGTATAATGGAAGATATGCGATTAGTATGGGAAGCTGAAGGTAACTATGGTAAAATACTTCAATATGATATAGCAAGAGGACTGAAACAATTAGGTGCTCATCCTGCTATGCGTTATGGTATGACAGGTATGGTATTCCCTGATGTCTTTACTTCTACTCATCTAGCACATTATTTATCTAGAATCAGAGCTTATGATGATGTCTTTAGTGAATTTGGATTTGCTGACTGGAGTAAGATAAAGATAGCAGAAGCTGAACATTATAAGAAATTCTTTGATAAAGATGGTTTAATTAATGATAAGGTATTAAAATCAGTAGCTGGTGAAGTACAACTTAATTTAGATGATGGACTTGCTAATTGGATCAATCAAGGTACAACTGCATATCCAGCAACTAAGTTTATGTTAATGTTCCCTAGAACATCTAGTAACTATATTAAGAACTCATTATCTTGGACACCAATTACTCTTATACCAGGTATTAATAAGTATAGTAAAACTATATATGCTAGAACTGATGAGCAGATTGCTGCTGCATTATTAGAGCATGGTATAGATATGGCTACTACACCTAATGCTAGAGTTATATGGCAGAATTTAAGAGCTGAGTATACTGGAAGATTAATCTTTAGTGGTATGTTAGGTTCTAGTTTATTTAATTATGCTATGGCTGGTAACATTAGAGGTAATGGACATTATAATGCAAGTAGAAGAAGTAAGGAAAGAAGTCAATTTGGATATGAACCTAAGACTATTAACCTTGGTGGTAAGTGGGTAAGTTATAAAGGTATACTTGGTGTAGAACAGATATTATCTATTATAGGTGATATGTCATACTATGCTAAAGACTTAAATGAATCTACACTAGCTAATTGGCACGCAAAGCTTGCTTGGTCTATATCAGCTAGTTTCCTTAACGAGACTCCTTTACAAGGCTTAGAACCGCTTATAGCAGCCTCTAATGGTGATTTAACTGGATGGAACAGATTGATTGCTAACTCATTACGATCAACACTACCATTATCTGGTGGAGCTGGTGTTGTAGCAAAAGCTATATCTAGTTCTCAGAAAGACCTTGAGGGTGAAATCCTAGAATATGTACAAAATAGAACTCCAATTCTATCTGGTTACTTACCAGAACAGATTGATATATGGACAGGTAATCCTTTAAATGATATAGATAATCCATTCTTAAAAATACTTAATGCAATCAGTCCTGTACAGATAAGTGGTACTAGAGAACCTTGGAGAGTATGGTTATTAGAAACAGGCTGGTCTGGAATTAGTATGCTTAAAAAAGATTCTACTGGATCTATCACTTGGTCATCAAGAGAACGAGAACAAATTAACAGACTAATTGGTGCTCAACAGATGCATAAACAATTACAACGTTTAATGAAATCTAAAAAATATGCAAAAGATTTAGAACAATTAAGAGTACATCGTTCTAATAATGCTGAATTAGATCCTGCTATGGTTAAGCTACAGCTGCAAAAACTTCCTTTATATCAAGAAATAAATAGAATTGTTAAAGAAGCACAATTAATTGCAGAGAAACAATTCCTATCTAGAAATCCTGATAGGAGAGAAGATATAAGAGCACAACAAGCTGCTACTCAAAGACTAACCCAAGGTGATGTACCTAGTGCAATAAAAATACAACAGAAGAGAAAACTAGAAACTGATCAATTACTACAAATGACTAAATAAAAACCTATGGCTGTTACAGAACAATCGTATACAGGTAATGGCTCCACCACCAATTACTCATTCACATTTCCATATCTAAAGTCAACTGACGTAGAAGTACAAGTTGACGCAACCGTGACTACTGCATGGACTTTTGCCAATGCTACCACGGTACAATTTAATACTGCTCCCTCTAATGGAGCCAAAATCAAAATACTAAGACAAACGAATGTTGATGCTTTAACAGCTACCTTCTATGCAGGTTCTGCTATTAAATCTGAAGACTTAAATGATAACTATACACAAAACTTATATAAAACACAAGAGGTAGGTAATAGGTATTTTAGTACTACTGGTGGTACTATGACAGGTGATCTTCATTTAGGTGAAGATGCTGTACTTTCTTTTGAAGGTGCTACAGATAATGCTCATGAGACTACTCTTACTGTAGTAGATCCTACAGCTGATCGTACAATTACTTTACCTAACGTAACAGGTACTATTGTAACGACTGGAGATACAGGAACAGTAACGTCTGCAATGATAACTGATGGGACTATAGTAGCTGGAGATATAGCAGCGAATGCAGTAACTGCTAGTGAATTAGCAGATAATGCTGTAGATACTGCAGCTATTGCAGCTGATGCAGTTACAGGTGCTAAGATAGCTGATAATTCAATCAACTCAGAACACTATGTAGATGGATCTATTGATACTGCTCATATAGCAGACTTACAAGTTACTACAGCTAAGATAGCAGCAGATGCTATAACTGGTGCTAAGGTAGCTGATAATGCTATAGATTCTGAACACTATGCAGCTGATTCTATAGATGCTGAACATTATGCTCCAGGGTCTGTAGATGCTACAGCTCTAGCCTCTAATGCAGTTACTCAAGCTAAAATAGCAGATGATGCTATTGGACCTGATGAACTAGCTTCTAGTGCTGTTGTAACAGCTTCTATTGTAGATAATGCAGTTACATTAGCTAAGATGTCTGATAGTTCTGTTGGTACTTCTGAACTAGTAGATAGTGCAGTTACTGCTGTTAAGTTAGCAACAGATGCTGTAACTAATGCTAAGGTTGCTGATAGTGCAATTGGTACTACTGAACTTGCTACTAATGCTGTAACAACAGCTAAGATAACTGATGCTAATGTAACAACAGGTAAAATAGCAGATGGTGGTGTAACAACTGCAAAGCTAGCAGCTGACGCAGTTACTGGAGCTAAGATAGCAGATAATGCTATTGGTGCTGAACATATTGCAGCTAACGCTGTAACAACCTCGGAGATAGCTGATGCTGAACTCACAACGCTTGCTGGTATGCAGTCAGGTACTGCTTCTATTTTGGCGGGTGGTACAGCTCTTACCGCTACTCTTGCTGAAATTAACACAGTGGTCGATGGTAAGTCTGTCGAAACAACTATATCAGATACTGATGCCGCCTACCCAACTAGTGGAGCTGTTATTGATTATGTTACTGCTCAGATTGCACCTTTAGGTGGACTAGAAGTAGTAGCAACAGAAGTAGCTTTCCCTAATACACAACCAGCTAGTGGTGTAGTTATATCTATATCTGATGCAGGTGGTGTAGTATTTAATGGTTCTGGAGTTAGTACTACAGGTAGAACTGTAGGAGGCTCTACTGTAACTATTAATGGAGCACCTTCTAGTTTATATAGTGAGACATTAGTAGCTGGTGTAGGCTTAATGGTAAGCTCTACAGGCTCAAGTCAGACATATAATTACCATAAGATATTAGGTAAAGAAGATGATATAAAACAATTATCAGATGATATTAATGATTTCAATGCTAGGTATCGTGTAAACTCAGGTGAACCTGGATCTAACAATGATGAAGGTGATTTAGTATATGATACTGCAGCTAACAAGATGAAGGTCTATGATGGATCTGCTTGGGGTGAAGTGACATCTACTGGTGACTTTAAGTTCTTAGTTCCTGTTGATGCTGGTACAACTACAGCAGCTACATGGGATGGTAGTGATACAAGTTTTGACTTAAAAGAATCAACTAACTCTGGTAGTGCAGCTAGTATAACTAGTGTCTATCAGTTAATGATTAGTCTTAATGGTATTATTCAGAAACCTAATACTGGTTCTTATAGTGCTAGTGAAGAGGGATTCTACTTAACAGATAGTGATACTATTAGATTCTGTACTGCTCCTCCTAGTGGAACTAGTGCATTTATTATACAATTTGGTTCAGCTTTAACTCCTACAACACCTGCTGATAATACTGTAGCTACAGCTAAGATACAGAATGGTGCTGTTACTACTGCTAAGGTAGCTGATAATGCAATAACAGGTGCGAAAGTTGCTGATAATTTAGATATACCTGATAGTAATAAAATCCGGTTTGGGACTGGGAATGATTTAGAGCTTTATCATGATGCAACAAACAGTGTCATTGATAATAAAACAGGTGATTTATATATAAAGTCTGTATCTGACGTATTTATAACTCCTGGTACTACTGAAGCTGGTGTATATATTAGGCATAACGGAGCTGTTGAACTCTACTATGATAACGCTAAGAAATTCCAAACAGCTAGTCATGGAATAAATATTGAAAATCCATCAAGTACAAGTTTCTTAGCACAAGTTTCTACTTCAGCTGGTGTTGCTGGATTTATAAAAGGTAATAGTTCAACTGACCTTGGATTTCAAGATTCGCAACAACATTGGACAGTTAAAGGTATAAAAGACGGAGCTGTAGAACTCTATTACAACAATAGTAAGAAATTAGAGACAAATGCCTATGGTGTAAAAGTTAGTGGAGATTTATATTTAGATGATAATACAAAATATCGGTGTGGAACAGGTAATGATTTAGCTATTTATCATGATGGATCTCATTCTTATATAACAAATAGTACTGGTTATTTACATTTAGCTTCTTCGACTATTGAGTTTAAAAATGCTGCTAATAATGAGACTATGCTTAAGGCTTCTCAAGATGGAGCCGTAGAACTCTATTACGACAACAGTAAGAAGCTTGAAACACATGCTAGTAACGGTGTTCAATTTCCAGGTGGTTTACAAGCTCCTGATACTCAAGCACTCAGATTAGGATCTAGTAATGATCTTCTTCTTTACCATGATGGATCTAATTCATATATAAATAACAGTACAAGTGCTTTATATTTAAGAACTGGTACAGGGTTAAACGTACAAAATGCTGGAGGTACTGAAACTTATCTATATACAGAAGAGAACGGAGCTGTATTTTTAAGATATGATAACTCAACGAAATTAGAGACATATAGTTCAGGCGTTGAGTTTCATGGAAATCTAAAGAATGAAACAGATGGTTCTAATAATGGTATATATCTTGGAGCTTCTAATGACCTATCTCTTTATCATAATAATGGAGATAGTTTCATAAGAAATAGCGGTGGCTATTTAATGATAGAATGTACTTCTGGTGATGCTTTTCTAAGATCTGATAACGATATTGAGATACAACCTCAAGGTGGAGAGAATGGTATAAAAGTTATTGGAAACGGAAGCGTTGAACTATTTTATGATAGCGCAAGGAAATTTTACACCTCTAATGATGGTATTGAGATACCTGATGGTTCAGGTTTTACCAATAGAACATCAGGAACAAATAAAGGTTGGTATGTTCAATATGGTGGGAGTACAGTTGCAAGACTATATCAAAATGGTACAGGTCCAGAAGGTATCTTAGAGTTATTCAATAGCGGTACTCAAAAGATTCTAGTTAATGGTGATAACGGAGTTTATTATGGTGTTTCTACAACCATCTCAGCTTTATCTTCTGAAAGAAGAACAAAGGAGAATATAACTTCTATAGATGATACTAAATCTTGGTCTACATTAAAGGATATAAAACTATATAGCTTCTCTTATAAAAACGATACTAATTCTGATACTCACTACGGTCCAATTGTTGATGAGATACCAACAGACATGAAAGTACCAACATCTAATTCAGATGATGTAGGTGTTATTAATACATATAATAGTGAGTTATTACTATTTAGAGCTTACTCAACTATCAAACAGTTAGTAGAAAAAGTAGAAACCTTAGAAACAAAAGTCGCTGCCCTAGAGGCAGGTTAAATTCACTCACACAATTAATTAATTAAAATGGCTATTACAAAAACTTGGGAAGTAAATACACTTCAACGTGAAACCGCTGACGGCTACGTCAACAAAGTCATATATCGTGTTAACGGTACTGACGGTACATATAAGACAAGAGCTACAGGTGAAGTGGATCTACCAAAACCAGATACACTTGTACCTTATGGCGACCTTACAGAAGCAACAGTTTTAGGATGGGTGAAAGCAAAACTCGACGCTGATAACGCAGGTACTGTTGCATCTATTGAGGCAGCAATCGACGCTAATGTCAACGAACAGAAAACACCTACTACAGCTGTCGGCAAACCATGGAGCTAAAGATAGATGGCTTTAACTCAGGTTAGTTCAGAAGGTATTAAGGATGCACAGGTAAAAACTGCTGACATCCTTGATGCCAATATAACAACAGCTAAGATAGCAGATGACGCAGTTACTGCAGCTAAGATAGCTGACGCTTCTATTGATGAAGCTAGACTACAAATCTCTAATTCACCAACTAATGGTTACTACTTGTCAGCTCAATCTGGCAATACAGGTGGTTTAACATGGGCTCAAGTAGATGCAGGTGTAACAAGTGATGGACAGAATAACACTGTAGCTGGTACTAATGCTGGAGATAGCTTCAGTGGAACTAATGCTACAAATAACACTTTATACGGATATAATGCTGGAACAGCTATAACCGATGGTGATCGAAATGTATCTATTGGATTCGAATCTTTTCAAACTAATACTACTGGTACTGATAATACGGCTATTGGTTCAGGAGCTTTAAATGCTGCTACAACTTCATCTTATAACGTTGCTGTAGGTAGAAACGCTTTAGTTTCTTGTACCACAGGTAGTCCACTTTTAGCTATAGGTGTTCAGGCATTAAATACAACTACTACATCGCAAAATAACGTTGCTATAGGACATCAATCAATGTTCTCTACAACAACTGGTAATGATAACACTGCCATAGGTAGAGCAACATTAAACGCTAATACTACAGGAGCTTATAATACTGCTGTTGGTACTGAAGCATTAGATGCAAATACAACTGGGGATTATAACACTGCTTTGGGTAGAAACGCATTAACTGCAAATACAACTGCAGATAATAACGTTGGAGTTGGTAATTATGCTTTAGGAGTAAACTCAACAGGAGCTAGTAACGTTGCTGTTGGTTCTGCTGCTTTATACCAAAACTCAACTGCAAGTTATAATACTGCTGTCGGTAAGTCTGCATTGCAAACTAATACTACAGGAGCTTATAATACTGCCATTGGTATGAATGCATTATATGCAAATACTACAGGTGGTGAGAATCATGCTGGTGGTTATGGTTCATTAGCTGCTAACACAACAGGTATTAGAAACGTAGGTATTGGACCCTATTCCCTCCATAGAAATACTACAGCCCATCACAATACAGCCGTTGGTTATTCAACCTTAGCCTATACGACTACAACATGGCCTAAGACAGCATTAGGTTTTTCTGCTTTATCAAGTAATACTACTGGTAACTACAACATAGCTATTGGGTATCGTGCTCAGTTTACAAATACGACAGGTAGTAACAACGTTGCTGTTGGTGATCATGCTTTAGATCTCGGTACTACAGGTTCTGATAACGTTGCTGTAGGTCGTGAAGCCTTATATGATAATACTACTGGTGGTCAAAATACAGCCGTTGGATATCAAGCATTAGCAAATAATACTACGTCAAATGGTAATACTGGGGTTGGTTATTTATGTGGAAGAGATACTACAACAGGATCATTAAATTCTTCATATGGAAATCAAGCATTTGTACTAAACACAACAGGTAGTCAGAATACAGCTGTAGGACAGAGTGCATTGTTTAGTAATACCACCGCTAGTTATAACACTGCGGTAGGTAGATCTGCACTGGAAAATAATACAACTGCATCTTCTAACACTGCTGTTGGTTTTCAATCATTATTTGCTAATACAACTGCGGCAGCTAATACTGCTGTAGGACGTAATGCTTTAGCGGCATGTACTACTTCGGGTAATAATACTGCTGTTGGTGAGTACGCTTTACAAGCAAATACAGCAAGTAGTAATTCAGCTTGTGGTAAAAGTGCTTTATACGCCTGTACAACAGGATACGGCAATGCAGCTTTCGGTTATAACAGTTTACCTGCGACAACTACAGGTTATATGAATACTGGCCTTGGAGCCGATACAGGAAGAGATCTTACGACTGGTGAT
>Ga0208158_1000317_pt1 | contig 18274 bp, 44 predicted proteins | sample 8_EtaG_FD_184081 | JGI IMG/M metagenome (GOLD analysis project Ga0208158, IMG submission 184081) | Marine viral communities from the Subarctic Pacific Ocean - 8_ETSP_OMZ_AT15162 metaG (SPAdes) (version 2) | ecosystem: Environmental > Aquatic > Marine > Oceanic | place: Pacific Ocean | collected...
ACCATAAGGCTGACCAACTCTAGGGATTTGTGCCATATTTGGATTTCTATGTGAGCATCTACCGCTTACACAGGCATTTGTGATTACCGACCCGTGTATTCTTCCATCGTGATATCTTTGACTATGGTTTAACCAAGCTTCTTTTCCTTCAGATATTTGTCCTAACCTTTTATTTAACATCTGATATTCAGACAATAATTTAGCTTCAGGATATTTTTTACCTAATTTATCTAATACATCATCATCTAATTTGACATTACCTTTTTGAGTATGGGCAAATCTAATCTCAGGATATTTAGCTTTTAATCTTTCATAAGTTTGTTTTCTTGAAGCTGGATTAAAAATAGTTACTTTAGTTTTTAATTGTTTTCCTGTTTTTTCTGAAAATCTTTCTTCTGATATTGGAGGGAATACTTCTTGTAATTCATCATCTATTTCTCCTCTTCTAGACTTCAAATTATTTACTAAAGCAAAAGCTTTCTTCTCATCAAATGGAAAACCAAAAGATTCTTGTCTTGCCATAATCCTGGCAAAATCATGTTCTAAATTAAAACATCTTGGATCAAGACTTTGTGTCTCAAAATATTTGAATAATTCTAAAGAAACTAAAGTATCTCCTTCGCAATACTTTTGCATTTCCTCTGACCAGACATCCCATCTCTCTTCATATTTATCTGCACCTTCAAAATTTATTTTCTTTACATTTAATCTTTCTCCCCATGCTCCTAGAGAATGTTTACCTTTATATTTAGGAGGAATATGAGAAAACTTAGCTTCATCGACTGGTTCTAACTCAGGCCAGAGGACTCTACTTACTATTAATGTGTCATTTATTTGGCAATTTTTCTTTAATTTAAAACTTTTATAGACTTTTTTTAACGCACGAAAGTCAAAAGAAATAATATTGTGGCCGACAAGTAGATCAGCCTTAGACATCATATATAAACCACTAGCTATTGATTCGTATCCGTCATGATCTGAACAACTAGTTACATCGCCAGAATCTATATCCCTTAATACCAAGGAATGAACTGTGTCTAATTCATGTAGTAGACCATTTGTTTCACAGTCAAATACGAACCTTAACATCAACCTTTTCCATAAAGTTCCTGTATGTCTACTATATCCATTTCATCAATTAGATTCTTTTCTCTTAATGATGTGTATAAAACTTTCATAGTAGAAATGTCACGTAAGCAAAAAGCTTTATTTACATTTTCTGTTTTATCAGGATTAATATATTCCACGTCCCCAGATTTTGTTAGGACAAGAGCTTTTGACCTTTTAGAGTCGCATAAAACGTATCCGTACTGCATAATTAATCTCTTATTGACTCCGCATTAGGAATAGCTTTTAATAGAAACATATCAAGTGCTACGTGCAAAATGTGAGGAACCATAATATAAGCCTTGCTAGGTAGTCCTCCAAAAAGTGCTGACAGCTTATCTCTTAAGTCAGTTCTATGTAATTCTTCAAACTCAACAGCAAACATATTTGCTACGTTTGTAAAGAATTCTTCAGGTGTTTGATCATTGTGTTTTAATTGTTCAACTAGCTCCCAAAGTTCAGGATCATTTTGAATAATTCTAATTAATTCTTCCATTATGAAAAAGTACAGTCGCAGACAGTTTACTACCTCCACGTTTTTTGTCGAGGGTCAGAGGTGTAAAATATTTTTTCAACCCCTATCTGAATTTAAAAAAGGTTTTTGGATTTGGAATGTAGGTTTTGCAATAGGGAAGTCAAATCGCCAGTTAAATGACTGGTATTGGAAGAGAAAGAACAAGAGATCTAGATCCATAAGAAACAAAATGGTAGGTAGATCAGGGTTAAAAACTATTAAGAAAGGTTTCGAAGAAGTGTTGAAACTCAGATGGATTGTAGAACCTGGAGATGTAGTATTTTTAGATTGCACTTCAGGAGATCCTGAAAGACAATTCAAGGCTTGGAGTCGCTGGCACAGATATCATCCTGAATGGACTATTGATTATGAGAAGAAAATATTTTTCTGGCATAGACCACCCCACGCAAATGATCCTGTATGGGACACTCACAAAGTTATAGGTAAAATTCCTGCTAATCCTCTACTGAACACGGAGCCGTGTCGACACGAGGATTGTTTTTCGCTTCTTCCACTAGATCCACATACGGCCAGATCCAAGCATCAAAATTAATTTTTATTCGTTCTTCGTCTGACCAAAGAACAATTGTAGAGATAGCAGTCTTTATAAAGTTTTTAGCTCCTTCATCTCCATCTACTGCATCCTCTAATACGGCATGTAATGTATTTCTTAACCACTTACGATAATCCTCTCTTGGATCCATGTATGCAGTTTTACTGGATATCAATAATGATTTTTCGAAGTCCTCCTTTGTCATCTCTGCATTCGTAGATGTTGTATTCTCCATCTCCAACTTCCGTATTTATAGCTGTATACAAATTATAACTAGGCAGATCTATAGAGCCAGTGTCATTTACTTTTATGTGGGTATGATCAATAACTGAAATAACACCAGAGTCCACAGCAACGCTACCAATAAATTTTGGTTTATAAATTGCAGTTACAGGGCTAGAATTTTTTTTCATTACCTTTATTATAAGGTAAGGGGCGAAGAAGAACAGTGGTAGCCCCAGAGGAGGATGTAATTTTTACTGTTTCTTACATCCAGCAACAGCTCGCACTGCCTAATGAGACAGGGGTGGTGCGACTCCTCTTTACAACAGAATGTAAATTAAAGATGACGTTTATATATGTAGTGGCATGATAAGTTTGTCAACAGCAGCCTCCTAGCTCTGAAGACTATTCTGAAATTCTATTTAGAATACTTCTAAAGTTTCCCCTCTTTGCCTGAACAACAGAGAGGGGATTCTTTTTATTTCTGTTCGTAAATAAAAGACAGACTTTATTAGTTTTTCTGTCAGTATGAGTTTGCCACAGCAACTTCCTTAGTTCTGTGTAGACTCAGTTGCAGAAGCTATGATTCTGTAAAGTTTCCCCTCTTTGCCTGAACAACGGAGAGGGGATTCTTTTTTGTGTCTTAATAAAATTTAACAATTTCTTAAGATTTAATGTTCAGTAACAAACGGTAGTAATCGCTACAAAATGTGTATAATAGACACGTAGTTTCAGCTACTAGTCGTTCATCCTATTTTAAGGACGCAGACCGAGCTATTCCAGGGAACGGGGGTATAGCCGTTTTGTTAGGTGTAATCATGAAACAACTTACTTATAGAGGCATCGCTTACAAGAAGAATGACAAAACAAATTCTTCACTTAAGCTCGTTTCAGGCAAAATAAACCATGTTTATCGTGGTACTGTTTATCACTATGAGAACAGTAAAAATAACGAAAAAACATCCGTTTAATTTTTGTTATTTATAAATACAGGAGGGGTTATCTCCTCTTTTCTTATGTTTATGTTTTGTTAACAATTCATAACATATTGATTGTATACTTATATTGAGTCATCGGTTCGGATGGCTTTTTTAATATTCATTACAACGGACTTTTATGGCAACTACAGCTCTGCAGCGTCGGCAACAAGCCGAACTGTTAAGCGGTTGGCAGTCCTTCTGTGAGTGGGTTACATCAACTAACAACAGACTATATGTTGGTTGGTTTGGAGTATTAATGATTCCATGCTTACTTGCAGCTGCGACTTGCTTTATCATTGCGTTCATAGCAGCTCCTCCTGTAGACATTGACGGAATTCGTGAGCCAGTATCTGGTTCTTTCTTATATGGAAACAACATCATCTCAGGAGCAGTCGTACCAAGCTCCAACGCAATCGGACTGCACTTCTATCCCATCTGGGAAGCAGGCACTCTTGACGAGTGGCTCTACAACGGTGGACCATACCAACTTGTTATCTTTCACTTCCTTATCGGTATCTCAGCTTACATGGGACGGCAATGGGAACTTAGTTACAGACTAGGTATGCGTCCTTGGATCTGCGTAGCTTATTCAGCTCCAGTGTCAGCTGCTTTTGCAGTATTTTTAGTATATCCTTTCGGTCAGGGATCTTTCTCTGACGGTATGCCTTTAGGTATATCAGGTACGTTCAACTTCATGTTCGTGTTCCAAGCAGAACACAACATACTAATGCACCCATTCCACATGGCTGGTGTTGCTGGTATGTTCGGTGGTAGTCTCTTCAGTGCAATGCACGGTTCTCTAGTTACTTCATCTTTAATTAAAGAGACAACAGAGAACGAGAGTCAAAACTACGGCTATAAGTTTGGACAAGAAGAGGAAACATATAACATCGTTGCAGCTCATGGCTACTTCGGTAGATTAATTTTCCAATATGCTTCATTTAACAACAGCAGAAGTCTTCACTTCTTCTTAGCAGTATTCCCTGTAGTTTGCGTATGGCTAACTTCAATGGGCATCTGCACAATGGCATTTAACCTAAATGGTTTTAACTTCAACCAGTCAATCGTTGATGCAAATGGTAAGATCGTTCCTACATGGGCAGACGTTCTTAACAGAGCAAACTTAGGCTTTGAAGTAATGCACGAGCGTAATGCTCACAACTTCCCACTAGACCTAGCATGTGCTGAGTCTTCACAAGTTGCTTTAATAGCTCCTGCTATAGGTTGACTTGTATAGCCTAATACCGCTAGGCTAGATTAGTACATGATTAGTAGTCTCATGTGCGTGTGTGCAAAGTAAAGTGGTTGACCCAGAGGTGGTGCTCTGGGTCTTTTTTTATGTATTAATAGTAGAATTAAAGGATATTTATAGGATTAAAAGTAATGACACAGATGTTAAATAAGGATTACTATAAATTAAGAAGGGATTTTAATCCTAGAGTAGTACCTTCTGTAGATTTTGTGCCTGGAACTGGACATTATGATGGAACTATTTTTGATACACCACAGATGATAGAAAACGAGCCATATCCTGATCCTTTTGGAGTTCCTTTTCCTTTAGCTCAAGCAGATGAAGAGGATATGAAAGGTAAGGATGTGAAAAGTAACAATTTTCTAAAACAATTTATTATGAACCAAGGTATTGCTTAAAATGGAAAACAACAAATTTAAAATGCCACCAGCTCCTACAGTCAACGTTCCAAGAATGGATAGTGAAGAAGAAAGATTTAAAAAAATGCAGATGTTAAATGGAAATACATTTGACAACGGTGAAAGAAGTCAAGGTGATCAAGAAGCAGAGCAAAGAATGGTACAAAATAAAACCACTGGATTATTACAAAAATTCGTAAATATGGTTACATCTCCATTTAGTAGTGCATTAGAAAAAGAATTTGGAACAGAAGATCAACCAAAATTCGGTGGCAAAGATGGTGTGATGTATAACGGTAAGTTTGTCCACCCAGACTTCTATAAACTAATAATGAATCGCCCTGATCTAAAGGAAAGATTTGATAGAACTGGCTCCATTTACGGAGACTAATTATGGAGAATAAAGAAATTCTCTCAGCAAGTAATCCCATGCCAGTTCTAAGTGCGTTTGCTGGTGAGCTTGATAAAGCTGGGACTTTTGACTCAGGTAAAGAATTTTTGAAAAGTATTTTTAAAGGTAATCAAAAAGAAACCGATGGAGATGAAACTAAATCAACAATAGAAAAAACTGAGGATTTCTTAAATAAAATTAATCAAACAGGATTAAATGTGAGTACATCTGGTGTAGGAATTGAAAAGAAATTTGGAGATGAAGAAAAAGGATTTAACGCAAAAGTATTTGGTAATCAGCCATTTGGAGGACAGTTTAATTATGGTGGACAAGTCGGTTTTAACATGAAATTTTAATATGAGATTCGCTGGTTCTGGTTATTATCCTAGTTTTCCTGTTAAATATTCGAATATGTACAATGATTATTCGATGGTAACAGCAGGATTAGCAGATCCTTTTCAACCACAGAAGCAAGAAAAATCAGATAAATGTAATTTTGTAGTCTCATATATAGGAAGAAACGAACCTAAATTTGAAATGAATAATCCTCATTACATGAGAGAGGTTTCAAGATCTCATTCTGATAGTATTCCCCCTGTTATTCTTAATAAAGAGCCAATACAAAATAAATTTTAATGGCACAAGACGATTCAAAATACACCAAACCTGGTTTAAGGAAAAGGATATTTAATCAGGTAAAAGCAGGGTCAAAAGGTGGTAAGCCTGGTCAGTGGTCAGCTAGAAAAGCACAAATGGTTGCACAAAAATATAAAGCTCAAGGAGGAGGTTACAAGGGAGGTAAGGGTAAAAAACAAAAAGATCTTAAGCGTTGGGGTAAAGAGAAGTGGATGACTAAAAAAGAATACGAGAAAAAGGATAAAGACTAATGAAATCAGTAACTTGGGCACTCAGATTAGTATTTGCTGTAGTAATTTTCGAATTAGTTATAGTAGCTGGCACTGTTGTTAAATGTTTTGATACAGATATGTGTGATGAAAATGATTCCAATAATATTACTTTAATTTTAAATAGTATTGCTGCAAAATCTTTTGCTTTATATGCAGCTGAGAAGGGGAGTTCGGCTAAAATAGAGAAATGAAATCTAGAGTAACTATTGTCCTCAACAAGAAAGTTTCAGAGGTAAGTGATTCTTGCCCGACTGCAACTGTTGATGTTGAAGAAAACACTAAAAATAGAAACTGGACTATTGATAAGTTCGCATATGGTCCTTTAAATCCCGACGTTCCTGATCCTGGATTTTGGGAAAAGAAAGCTGATCTTTGGAATACTAATATTGAGACTGTTAAGACTGCAAGATGTGGTAACTGTTCTGCATTTGATCAAACAGATAAGATTATGAAATGTATGGTCAAAGGTATCAATGAAACAAAAGCTGCGGATCCTTATGATGTTTTAGATAGAGCTAACTTAGGATATTGTCAGCTATTTAAATTCAAGTGTGCAGCCATGCGTACTTGTGATGCTTGGGTATATGGAGGACCTATAAGAGATTAATTATGCATCAAACTCCAAAGATTAAAAAGATTATTGGTGAGTTACATAAAGCTTCCAGAACTCACAAAGGTCAGGCAGAAAGACTTGAGAAGATTCTTAAGGTTATGCAAAACGTAGACAAGAAGAATAAGAAAAATGGCTGATAAAGCAATAGAACCAGGAAAGAAAAGCACAGAGAGGTATTTACCTGAAGCTGCATGGAAAGCCATGTCTAAGGCTGAAAGAAAGAAGACTGACGATAAAAAGAAAAGAGAGAGTAGAAAGGGTAAACAATTTGTAAAAAATACAGAAAAAGCAAAAAAAGCTAGAAAAATGGCAAGTAAAAAGGCTGCTAAGAGTATGAAATGAAGAAAGAATCAAAAACATTTCCAGCTAATTTTTCAGGTAAGTTTGTAGATCGACCTCTATTAGATAGATTAAATCCCTTTACTCCATTTCACAGTAAGAAGTTTAAACCTTCAGAACAAGCTCAATTATTAATAAACAAATATGAAGATACATATGGGAAAAAAATTCATGTTTTGCCAACAAATGAGTCACACATGCATAGTTTTGGTAATCAAAAAACTGACCCATCTGCTGTTGGAGGATATTTTAGAAGAGAAGGTATAGGAGGTATTCATGATCCACTTAATAGATATGTCTATTTAAATCCAAAAGGAGAAAAAATTACAGTAGGTTCAGATAAAAATACAGTTTATAAACCCTCAGGGACGTTTGTTTTAGCTCACGAATTAGGTCATGCCTTTGACCCAGACTTAAAAAAAAGTCCCTATAGAGGTGAAATTCCTAGTGGTGTAAAGAGATTTGCAGGAGGTTTAATAGATGCTTTGACATTAGGTACAACTGATTTAGATAAAAGGACTTACACATATGGTAAAGTTCCACAATTTAAATCTAGAGCAGAAGCTTATGAATTTTTTGGTAAAGAAGCGTTAGATAAATTTAAAACTGAAATTAATGCACAAAAAGCAGCTAAAGATTTTTTTGAAGAAAATAAAATTAATGATGTAGATGCTTCAGGATATAGAGGACCTTTAGATGCTTACCCTTCTACTTATTTGCAGGGCTACGACATGGGAATTACAGATCCTAATTTTGCTCAAGGAATTGGTAGTAATAATCCAATAATTCATGAATATGCAAATCGTTCTCCTGATGGCAGTTATGGTCCTGGAGTTAGAGCACTCCAAAAGGAAATAGATGCAGATGAGGATTTGAAGAAAGTTCAAAAAGATTTATATGATAAGGCAAGGAACTATGCAAAAGAAAAAGAATTATATTCTGGAAATAGATGAATAAACGTATTCCTAGAAAGAAATGTCAGCCTGCTAAGAATGCTTAGTATATATAACTACGTGGTGGACACAGAGGTTTGAAACTCTATTAATGTAATAGTAAGGAAAAATATACATACAAAAATTCTAGGAATATATTTAACAGAGATCGGTCTACGATAAACCTCCATTACTTCTCCGTAGGATATATTATTTCTCATTTTTTAAGCTTTTTTAGATTTTTTTCCGTGAGCCTTGTAATCCATAGCAAGACCTATTGCTATTGCCTGTTTCCTGTTCGTAACTTTCTTATCTCCTCCTGATTTAAGTTCGCCTGCCTTAAATTCAGACATAACTTTTTCCATTTTATGTGGCATTTTTTCTGAAAATTCTTTTATTTATTTTAATTTATCTATTTTTTTTAAAACTTTAGTATAAAGTTTTAATTTTATTCCTTTATGATTTAAAAGTATCATCTTCGACATAGTCATCTGTTCACTGTAAAAAATTACAGGTTCGTTTTCTGGTCCTACATCGCCACTCATAACCATATTTTAGGCTACTATTACAATTTAAACTATTTTTTATTAATTTTCTTTAACTCTTTTTTAGCTTCACGCACATATTCTTGTAGTACATCCATATCTAACATTAAATATCCATTCTCTTCAAATACAGCCTCTGGTATGACTTCTTTAACCTGTTGTGCTGAAAGACCAGCTCTTAATCTTTGATCAACATCAAACTCTTTTTTGTATCTAAATTGAATAGTTTGTAATTTTTTTAGTTTTTCTAAAGCACTCATGCCTGTAATTCTTTTACAAAGTATGCTACTTCAGCTAAATCATCCCTAATTAGATTCATATTTGTTAGTGGCATAATATTAAACTTAAATCTCAAATCACACCTCCTACCTCTACTTCTACTTCTACTTCTTCTTCTACTTCTTCTTGCTTTATTTCTTGCTCTTCTTTTTGCTTGGGATGCCTTATGTCTTGCCTTAGCTCTTTTTCGCATTGATGCTTTATTAGCTGCTGATGCAGAGGCTGTACCTTTATGTCCTCTTTTTATATTTCTTCTATATGCTGCTTTCGCTCTTTCCGATCCCGATGCTCTTTTTCCACCTCCTGATATCTGTCTATTTAATGCAGCTGCCTGTGCCTTAGCCTTACCTGAATCATTAGTTGCTTCAGCTCTACCTGTACTTTTGTTAATAGATACGTTTGGATTTCTCTTTGCTACCTTCCGTGCTTGTGCAAGTCTAGTATTACCTCTCTCCTGTCCTGGTTTAGCACCTCTTACATAAGAAGAGAAACTTGTATCTTCTGCTTTATTTGTAGTAGTATCTGTATCTACTCCTCTAGCTATATTTAAATTTACGCTACTAAAAGGTGTTCTAGCTCCTGCCTCTGCAGCATTCTCGTTTTGATTAGGTCTATTTCTTTCTCTATTTATTTGATACTGTGGCTTTACTGTAGGGCTGAAAGCTTCTGATGATATTCCACTTCTAAAGATCCCTTCTCCTGCCATTCTTGTGCGATCTGTAGCAGTTTGAGAGCTTGATTCATTATTGAATGCAGATGAGAAAAATTTACTACCTTCTCTTTTTGTCTCATTTACTTTAGTATTTGCCATTGCAATTAGAGAACCATCTCTGGCTCCTAATGTGTTTGTATTTGTGTCGCTATATATTTTATTATCTTTCGCATCTACTCTAGGTAAACCCATTGATTCTCTTAAATATCTAGTCTCACTTGGACGCATTTTATATGCTTCAGGATTTTTTAACATCCTATCTGCCTGATCTGTACTAACAAAACCTCTTCTATCTCCTGCATCTACGTAATTACCACCTGAACTACCACCTGACAATGAGGAAGCAACTTTGGTATCTGTTTTACCTACATTATTTGACGATGTATTTCCAAATGCTTCATTTTTTATTCTCTGAAACTCATTAGCATCTCTCTTTTTTTCCTTCAGCATATTAAATATGCCTAAATTTAAACCCTTTTCTTTACTATCTTCTTTATTTTCTTTAGCTTTATTTGCTAAAAATGTTTTAGGATTAATTACACTTATTCCAATCTGATCACTAGCTACCATCTTTCTACTAAAATCACATACTTGTTAGGTCTATTCTATCTTTCCCTAACAATCAAATACTCGTAAGTCTTTCCTAAAATCATTAAGACCTCTTTCCATACATAGAAGTTTGAATTCACTTATAGACATCAGATTATTTACTAAACCTTCTTCCTTCAGTTCTACTAGCATGTCATTCCACTGGAGCATATCTTCGTTTGATAGCATCGGAAGAGCAGGGGTAATCACAACCTTCATGCAGTAGTCTAGGTTTTACCTATTGTAACTCTACTTTTCATTTTGCAGCAACATTAATTTTTTAATATCTGACGCATTTGCATCAATAATATTTGATATTAGTTTCAATTTTTTTTCTGCTGCTAAACATCTATCTGCCCAATACTTATATAACTTGTTTGTATTTTCTAGTTCTGTTTCCAGGGCGGACTGGAATAATGCTGATGGACTTATATCAGAAGCACGATCTGACTGTTTCCATCTACTATAAAGGTCACTAGGGACAGATACGCTAACTACTTCGGCCATTTAATTTAAGTGTGCTATAAGCCACGATAGCATTAAAAGCTCTTCGCCACCACTTTCTCTGTCAATATAACTGGTATTGGTTCACTAACTGTAAGACCTGTTGTCACTCTCACACCATTAGCAAAGCTTTCTGCTTCATCCATAGATTTAAATTGTGGAGCATGAGCACCAATCTTATCGTTGTACACGAAAACCACGTATCCTGTTACTGGAAATTTCATTTAGTAAAAATACTTATCTTTAGAAGATAACCTTTTATTTAAGAATTTCAACCTATATAGAAAGGACCAGACTTGTAAAGAGTATCAGGTTGAGAAGCTACAGTTTTATCTGCTTCTATATGATTCGTTACTTTAATTACTTGACTTAACTGACTACCTTTAGCTTTTGATAGTACTGCCCATGCGAGTTGTTTGCCTTGCTTTATGTCGTCATTCATAATTTATTTACCTTGTTTGCGTAATTTATTATGCAGTAAAGATACTTGCATCGTACAAATTTTTGTACATTAAAAAACCATTGCTATGACTAAGCTCTGGACACTTAATATAGCAATGGTCTAAGGTTTTGTCTAGAAGAAATCTTAAGATTTAAAAAGTGTTAAGAAAATCATCAGATAAGTTATCATCTCCTAATAAAGCAGCACCTATGGCAGCTCCATATTGTTGGTTACCTTCGGCTATAGCCTTCTTAACCTGGTGCTCAGCCATTCTTTTATATAGGTTAGGTTTCTTGATTGTTTTGCTTGAAACGAATTCAAAAGTCATGGTGTTTAAAGTAAAGTGTTTTCTTATGATACATCAAAAGAAGAAGATTCGAAACCTATCGGTAGTTCAACATCTTTTTTATCCGTAATAAATTTAGTTCTAATACCAACTAAAAGTTCGATAGTTTGATCAAGACTTAGCTCTTGTTCTCCATGTATTTGATCTATAAAAAGTGGATCCTCTCTAAGATCATCGATGTGTTTGAGAACAGTATCAACTTTTCTAAGAATATTGGAGTGATGCTTTTTTACGTCAGTTTTTTCTTTTAATTTCATAATCATAAAAGTATGGAGGTTCATACATAAGTGTAGCTACTTTATTTAAACACTTATAACCTTTTGCAGCTACTTTGTCCGTACTACTGCTGAAGAGTCTCTTTTACTAGTCAAGCCACTTAAAAATGACTTTGCACGTTCAGATGCATTTGATTTACCTGTATTCATATCATCTCCTACAGATTTACCCTCACCTCTATCAAACTTAGCTCCACCTGCTCTGTAGTTTTGTATTCCAAATTGATCTAAACCTAAAGGAGCTGCTATCTGAGACATAGCTTCTTCTTTTACTTGCTGAGTTTTTGATCTTTTTTCTTTTGCTTTAGCTAATAAATCATCTTTAACTTCTTCTAAGTCTTTAATTCTTTCTTCAGTCGTAGGATCTACTTCAGTTAATCCAGTTTTTCTAGAAAATCCAGCTTTATCAGCTAAATCACTACCAACAAACATTTGTATATTTGAATCTGGTTTTGGAGCTTCTTTAGGCTCTGGGGTAGGTTCTGGAGCTTTTATTGTAGCTGAAGCAGATGGACTAACAATTCCAGGTACTGCTCCAAAAATACCTCCACCACTTGTACGACCTTTTAAATTACCTTGTTTATCGAAATTCATGTCTATTAATGCATGAATTGGGCTTGCATAAGTTCTCCCTGCCTGCTCTGTAGTTGTCCCATCAGGATTTTTTATTGTTTTAGGAGCTACTGTTGTTGAACCCATTTTATTAAAACTTTTTTTCTATTCTAATCTTCCTTCTCTTCTACTTTAAATACCAACAGCTCTTCTCCTGGCTCTACATCTCTAAGTTCAGGATGAATGTTCCTTAAAGGTCTTCTGACTTCTTCTAAAGTTATGGTCATCATTCTCCACATAAAGGCGAAAGTTCCACCTGAGATGACTGCGAAGCAGAAGAAGTAGAGAAGAATTGAGAAGTCGTTCATATAGATGACCTAAAATATATAAATATCATTGTAAGACAGGTGTGAACGAAGAAGAATTTTTTAGAAAATATATGAATCCTGATGATGGTATTTATAGATCAGCTCGTCTTATGGGCAGGATGGCTGGTGAGAGAGATATTGTTGGTAACTACTTTAAACGTATTCATAATGCTCAAAATACAGGAAGAGATTTTTATCTACCAGAAAATACAAAGGAATATAAACCTATGAGAGATGAGGCTCTTACAGATTTATATGGTAAAGGCTTCGTTGATATGTATGACAGATATAAACCCATAGGGGAAGGTGCTTATGGAGCAGTCTTCGAGAAACCTGGGGACTCTCAAAGAGTTTTAAAAGTACAGAGACAGGACACATTAGATAGACAGAAGTTCGGAGATACAGAGATAGCTAGACAAACAGAAGCTGCAGAGATGGGAGTTGCTCCAAAGATTCATCAAGTTACTAATCTCCCTTACAAACATGAAGTACCAATGGAGATACTTCGATCATTTGATAACAGATATGGAACGGTAGATCCCAGACATCAGATTACTGAGATGGATAGAGTCAACACAGTTGATGCTCAAGGTGGAAAAATAAAAATGTTGCAGGATTATGTGCAGAAATTACAGGGAGGTAAAAGAGATTACACGACATATGACAAATTCAAACAGCCTTACCAGATGGAGAATGCAAAATACAACCTTGCTATGGCGAAAGCTCAACTTCATCTAGCTGACAGAGGTATAGTTCATACTGATTTAGGTCAATATCCTTATGGATCTGCCAGAGAAGATCATGTTGCATACAATCCAAATACAAATAAGATGCAATTTATAGATTATGGACACACAGAAAAATATAATCACGCAGAAAATTTACATCAACATACTAAAAATTTAAATTTAAGGAATGAAGAGCTAAAAGATTATACTCATGGAGCTAATGTAGAGCATTTTCTAGATCATAAGGTTGCAAATATTGTTAGAGGAATGGAAGCAACTGGTAGTAAGAGTGATGCGAGAGAGTTTAGAAGGATATATAACGATGCAGCCGACAAAGACCTCCTAGCAGCCAATCAATTAGTTAATGAAGGTAGAGAAATTATTAGAAATAAATCATTTAAAGATGCAAAACCTTTTCTAAATGAAGAAGAATTGAATTTAATGTAGAAAAATAATTGGTCTTTCGCACGTAATTTTAAATAAATCTGGCTCCTGGCTTTAAGATTCAAACATAACTTTATTAGTCGTATAAAGTTAATTATGTAAACCACAAAGGAACACACAATGTCCACCAACACATACTCTGTAGAAGCAGAGATAACAAGAAACGTAGTAGTCGAGGTCGAAGCTACTTCTATGGAAGAAGCAAAAGATCTAGTTGCTGCTGATCCTGATGGTTATGACACCAAAAAAGATGATCGGACAGTATCTATAGGCTCTACTACTTGGTCAGAAGTTGAAGCGTTATAAGTAGTTTGCAAAAACGAAAGTAAAACAGCTAAAACGAAAGTAAATTAGTGGGGGTTATAGATTCTCATAAGGATGACAACCCCTGCTACACCTATAATTACAAGCAATCCGATAAGTAATACCATTTTTTTTATTCAGTTTTTTTATTATAGGGTTTATACCCCCTCCCAGATTTTAAAATCTTCTTTCTTTTTTGGTTCTGCTTCATCTTTTAAATCATTGATCAATATATTTACTACTTTTCTATAAAATTGTCTTTCCCACGGAGAGTTTTTACGTTTTTCAAAGTACGTTCTACCTCCTAAATCCTCAATTAATTCTAATAATACTTGTTTATATATCTTTTTTTTCTTTTGTTTAGCGTGTTGACCGAAATCTTGTTTGTCAGGTTCAATTATTTCATGAGTTATAAATCTAAAACCACACTCACAGGTTCGGATTCTCCTTTGAGTGTGGCTAAATTCAATAAATCTTGTACCAGTTGCTTTTGCTTTCTTATTACATTTTGGACACTTCATTTTCTAATTCAATCCTGTGTTGAGAGACTAATGATGGGCTACTCTGGTGATCCCATAAAACCTGGTAGTGTGGGATTTTAGCTCCACAACTGTTTTGTTTGAGAGTAACTTCTTTAATAACTCCTTTCCTGATCTTTGCTGACACATATTTGCCATTGATCATTACATGGCGGTTGGAAGTTTTGAGTACTTGTCTGATTCTTACACGATCATTTACTTTGTACTTTGGTTGTGAAGGTACTGTCATAATAAATAGAAGGGAGGACTTACAAGGTCATATACTTAATAATAGCCATGAAAGGTTAAACACGAAACCTAGGTATCGCTATTACTCTTCGATGAGAACCTGATATCTAAGTGAAACATCGTCTTACCTACCGCATGACCCGTGCAGTAGCGACAATTCACTAAGGCAGTATATAGAAATGGACTCAAATCTTTACCCACCCTATGCCTCCCAAGTTACCACTTATCTTCGTGAGTATGAATCTTACCTTCAACGTGGTTATGATCTATCTGATCAATGTGAGCATGATCAATATTAATGTGAACATCACTTTCTAAAACTTTAGCGATTCTTTCTAAAGCATTAGCTATTCTTTCAACATTATTTGTTAAAGAAACTTGTGTTCTAAATTCTTGTGTAGTTGTCATAGTTAGAAAGGAATGTCGGTGTTATCTAAGGCATCTAAATCGCCATATTTTTTCTTTCTTTTTTTAGCAACTTCTGAAAAATTTCTAAATAAATAATCTCCTTCAGATTCTCTTGCACTATCCCAGGATCCAACTTGATCAATGCTAGTTAAAAGACTAACCATCTTTACCATTCCTCCTGTAGATCTAGTTTGTTCTTTTAAATTTTCTTCTTTTCTTGCATCTAATCTATCTTGTTCTAAACAACTCATTACTTTTGAGAAAATAAATGCACGATCGTTTGGAGATATAGATTGAGTTAATACTGGTTTAGCTTGTCTAACATAATCTCTAGCTTGTTGAATGCTTACATTATATTTAGAAGCAAGCTTTTTACTGATGTCCATAGCTCTTTTACCTTTAGCTAATTGATCAGCAGCGTAGTTTACACGCTCCTCCATTTGTTCATTGTTTGATCTGGTGTTAGTCATTGTTTTTTTCAATAATTTGTAGTTGATAATCTATACGATCTTTTATATTTTGTATTCTTTTTGTTTGTGCATCGAGAAAATTATTTAATGCTTGAGTTTCTCTATTTAGATCTCCAATTAATATTTGGATTTCTTTTTGTTGTGGTGTCATGATACCTCTTGTGTTTGTGGTGTGGGCATTGGGCAGAATCCATCTTCGCATTTTTCAAAGATGTCTTTTGGTTTTGTTTTTTCGTAAGTTACTCTAGCTTCTTCTGTGGAGATAATCTCACATCTTATAATTTCTGCTTTGTCTCCATGATTTGGAAACAGAGTAGATAATGCAGTCTTAGCTCCATAAGCAGCTCCATCAAGATCTTTATAGACCCCAACTATTTCCTGTACATTATCTCCAGCTTTTGAGAATACTATATAAGAAAATTCTTTTTTAATCATAAGGCGTGTCGGGAGTGTATGTCCAATGGGTGTGTTTCATAGCTAGAAACTGTACAGCGTCAGTTTGGGAGATGACAGACCAACCAATATCTTTTCTAAAGACCATGATTTTACCGAAACGATCTGTGTCATGTTCTTTAGGCAATGAATCTTCATTTAAAATGAAAGTGTTTTCTGGTAAATAAGGCTTAAGTTTCATGACAAAAGCTCCTGTAGTTCTTTAATTTCGTTTTGTGTACAAAAGGATGACCAATGCTGATGTATTCTTACTGGTCCATCATTATCTTCTGTCAATTCAAGATAATCTTGTAAAATCCTTTTTAGATTGGTAGCTTGTTTGTCATTAAGCAGTGCATTAATATGTTTCATGGTGTTTGTGGTGGTATGTGAGACTTAGCATAATCAAGATGTTCATCAATATACTTATTGATACTGACAAAGTGTTCTGCTAAGTGAAGTCGATGAAGCAGGGCATCCTGGAAATCATCTTGGTTGTTGTAATCTCTAGGAGTAAGAGCAGTTGCACTAATCAATTTCTTTGCATCTGATAAACATTTCCTAGCTTGCCATAGATTAGCTGAGTAGTCCTTAACATCGTTAGGAGCAGTTGCATTGAAGTTTGGTGCTGGGTTCATAATAACCTCTTTGGTGGTGGAGGAAAGGATGTCGTACTCTTTAATGAGTCGATTACATTCTTCTTCAGTAAAGTTGAAAACCTGAGTCAGATGTAGAACAGCATCTTCATATGTCCATTTAATTAGATTGCTGAATACATGACTAATGATTTTGTCTGCATCTTTCTCAGGCATTTTTTCAGATAATAATCTTCTAAGAAGTTTCTCGTCCTCCTTGTCTGTCTGAGTCTGAATGTAGCTCATCAATTTCCTCTGATGTGTATTCATACTCATTAAATAGGAATGCGTCAGATTTGCAAGCCCATTGTTGAGGAGTGTTAATAGATTTCTTGGTTTCCTGATTCATCTTCTCCTCCTAGGTTTTTGCATTTGTAGCTGCATCTTATCTGCTAATCTCTTTCTTTCTCTTTGTTTTATAGATGCTCTTGCATCGAAAAGATTAGCCATTAAATAGCAGTAATAAACTGTTGCTCCTATGCAAGCTAAAGCAATTAATAATTCCATTAATTTTCCTCCTGATCTTCTAAGATCTCAAATTTTGGTTTGTACACTTCTAAGAATCTTTTGTCTTCTATTAGAACATGAATTAAAGCTCTAGCCATAACTTTCCTGTCTACATCTTTATCGTGCTGCATATCAGTAAAGATTTTTAAAAGCTTTTCATCTCCTTTAATAATCCTTTCAATTTCATCACGAAATCTAACGGCTACAGATTGTCTTAGTAATGTTCTAGCATCATCTGCATCTCCTCTCTCAGAGCAAGTCATTGCTTCATCGATTAGAACTCTGGCTAGTTTATCTCTTTGATCTTGGTTCATGGTTGTGAAATACGAATTAGGACTTTAGCTTGAATAAGATTTAAAGTTTCAGTAAGATCTGAATCTATTTTTGGTTTACGATTATTTTTCACATCGTTAATCATGTCATCTAATAAATAGAGTTCATCTAAATTAAAGTCTGCAAACTCTTCCAAGCTGCATCCTTTATGATTGTCGTTAGTGATGATTGGCATTAGTTTACCTCCTTGTTTTGTTTGGCTTGCTCATTTTCTTTACAGAATTTTTTTACAGCCTGTTCTCTTGTTAAACCCTCTTCCATATACTCAGAAATAATTTTCTCTATATTTGAAAAGAATCTGTAAGTGCTTTCAAGTTCAGCTATTTTACGGCTGTTTTTTTCATTTGTATTAGCTACTTTCTTTTGCCATCTTTCTTCTTGTGCAGTCATGATGTTTGTAAAAAATAAAGTGAATAATAGAAAGGGA
>Ga0208158_1000318_pt1 | contig 18241 bp, 12 predicted proteins | sample 8_EtaG_FD_184081 | JGI IMG/M metagenome (GOLD analysis project Ga0208158, IMG submission 184081) | Marine viral communities from the Subarctic Pacific Ocean - 8_ETSP_OMZ_AT15162 metaG (SPAdes) (version 2) | ecosystem: Environmental > Aquatic > Marine > Oceanic | place: Pacific Ocean | collected...
GAGCTTGCTGATGAATGGGTTATGTTGTCCCCAGACCATTTGTTTAACGCTGCTCCATAGGTGGTTGTCGTGATTTCCTCTGTTATTTCTTGAGTTGTAGTTGTTGTGCTGTTCATCGACCCTTGAGTGAAGTTGGGTTGAACTAATTCTGCTCTTACTACCGTGGGTGATGCCAGTAGGAAGAGTAAAAGCCATTTTTTCATTCTTCCTTTTTTTTAACCATAGGACAATTTACTGGACCTTTTTTATTATTGTTGCCTGTAGTGAGGCCAAAGGTCGCAAGTGCTCCAGTAAAGACACTAGCAACGAACGTGATATCGGAATTACCTGATTTCTTAACCATAGGTATTTCTACGTAGTTCATTGTGATGATAAAACCACTCCAAACTACAACACCTAATCTGACAAATGTACCAAGTATCTGGATTTGGTGTTCTTGATCCTCAGCAGCATCTTTCAACTTTCCGAGGATTCCTTTTTTTTCTTCCGGCTTTCCTTCCATTTATCAACTTTTTTCTGTAGGAACTTTTGGATTTGTTTCTTTATCTTGTCAAATAAAGGAGTAGCAAGGGTGGTAGTGGCTACAGCTGCAACAGCTGCATAAGTAGCCGTTGCGACTACTTCAGCTGAAGGTAAGGGTAGATCTATCTTTACAACAGGAACTCTAAGAGTTGGTTGTTCAGTTTGTGTTTCTGTTTCTTCTTTCTCTGCTTCTTCTAACTCAACTCCAGCTGGTGCTTGTAAGTTACTAGGAGGGATGACAACTGGTGGGAAGACTGGCATCTCTACTGACGGTTGCTTTAGAGGGATGCTAGGCATATCTAAAGCACTTGGAAGTTTACCTCGTCCTAAATTGATGGATGGTATTTCCATTTAGGCGTGGGCATAATAAATATATTTAACACCATCACCACTAATGTTGTCATATTGTCCTTTAGCCACAAAGCCAGTTGAAGTTGTATAACCAGCATTTACTGAAACTTGAGCAGCATTACTATTTAAGAAAAGAGCATTACTGTTATTACCTGAAGAAGTAGCCCAACCTTTCGTTGAATCAAGTTGTAACCAACCAAAATTATGACTAGATGATTTTACAATTACAAATCTAGGCTGGAAACCTAATGTGATTGTCTGATCACTATCAGAACCGTCGTAGCTACCAACCTTGCTGACATCAGTACTGGCGAAGAGCATGGCTATAAATGGTTGAGTATTTTCATTAACGTGATCATTAGCTTTAATAGCAAAATGCGTAGAGGTAGGTGCTAGATCTTGGAACATATCGTAGTCTAGTTCAGAATCATCAGTGCTTAATCTAAGGTATTTTTCCCAAGGGTTAGTACCTCCATTTAATCCTTTATGACCGACAATCCAATAGTTAGTGGAACCTTTATTTTTTATCCATATCATTTCTGGAGCTTTCGAGAGGTCATGCGGAATAATTCTGTTAGTTCCATCCCCTACCCAGGTACAGACTGTAAAACCAGCGTGGCGTTTCCACATCCATGACTGCCAATTAGAGTCATAGCCATCGTGTGTATTCCATCCAGTATTATCATCAAACGTAAACTTATCAAATGTAGCTTCAGCATTAGTACTGTTTGTCAATAAATATTTCTCTTGTATCAGTCTTCCTGTGACTTCCCAATTGCTAGTTGCACTTGTTTTCTTATCTAAAGCAAAGTCAACAGGGAAACCACTTGTAAATGCTTGAGTTGCGCTGCTATTTCCTGCATCCATAGCAAATACACCCGTACCAAGTTCGGGAGGCTTGCCAACGTATCCATCGCTGCGGCGGATTGCTATGAAGATATGAGTCTTTCCGTCTTGATTCACCTCACCAGCAGTAGTGTTAATTTTAAAACCTGTAGGTGTTAATGACATCCAATCATGTGATGAGTACTCTGAATCAGCACTGGATGCCTTTATATGTTCATCATTTCCACCTGTAACTAAGCCTCTCATTGAATCAAATATTGACCAGTGTTCAGACGCACCAGTGTTTTTAATCATTAACCACTGCGGCTCGAACCCTAAATTAATCTCAGGACCTGCTGTAGACGATCCATTTCCAACATAACTACCGCACTTGATTACGTTTTGATCCTCATTCGCTCCAAAAGTAAATGCAGCAGGGTCATCGAAGGGTGAATCTGTTGATGCTGCTGGATTACCATTAGAGTTAATCGTTACAGGGGTTACGGTTGAACCTGTAACAGAACTATTATTACAACATAAAAGTTTTGTATTCGTTATGTTTGTTAATGGCTCAGTTGGTGGTCTAAATGATGAGGTATAAACTGCTGTTCCTTTTACTACTCGGAAGTTACTAATTTTACCATCAAATATATAGCTAGTAGAATGATAACCACCAATTACGATATAAGTACCATTATAGTCTGTAGTATCAGTAGCTGAGTTAATCTTTCTTCCGTTAATATATAACGTTGTAGTTCCGCTATTTCTAACAAGAGCCATGTGATACCATACTCCTACAGCGGGTTTATACCCACTTATTTCGCTTTCTACTCCGTTTCCAGTAGTAAATACCCAATTACCACCCGGCCTATGCCACACAGTTTGTCCGTAATTACTAGAACCTTGGAAACCACCAGATGTATCAGATATGTGAAAAAGCGGTTGGTCAGAACTATTAGCATTAGGTTTAGCCCAACATTCAATAGTAAAATCACCAGTTCCCATGGTGAAATCACTACTAGAATTTGTTGTATTTAAATAATCATCACCATCAAGATCCACAGACCTTGCAAGAGTATTTGTGGACTCACCTCCTGCGAATAGGTAGGCTACATACTCACCACCACTAGCATTTAAGTGTGAATTTTGTTTTAGCGTAAATACGCTCGCGGTAGGTTCTGTGTCATTCCAATAGTTATCACTATCGACTGCAGCTTCATTGGTGTCTAAAAATAGTGCTTTTTCTGCTCCTGTACTTCTGTGATAAACCTTCCAACTAGCAGTGCCGTTAAGACGCTTAATCATTATGCAACCGGGGACACAACCTAGATTATGTGAAACGGTTCTGCCAGCTACACCATCTCCTGAGTAGGTAACAATATCAAAGAACCCCGGTGTCTTTCGCCATGTCCATGAGGCGTACTTAGTTGTATTTTCATTTAGTCCACTCCAACTATTAGATATATTAAATCCATTGCTATTAAACGTGAAAGGTCCATTAGTCTCTTGCGGCCAATTAAGATTACTGTAAAAATATTTAGAACCTCCTCTTACTGTGTCAGCCAATACACTACTATTTATATCACCCCCAGCAGCACGATTTTTTATCCATACCATACCACCTTCACCAGATAAATTAATTCCATTGTTTATGTCGTGACTTGCTCCCGTTCCTCTATAGACATATGTGCTAAACAAATCGTCCATATACGTCTTCTTGGCTCCACCTACTCCAAGCATTAATTGTTGTATCGGTGTCATATTAGCTCAACCCCGCACCTGAGATGTAAGCAACAGTTGCACTAGCAAATAATATAGTAGCCATACCTCTAGTAGCAAGTGTACGATTACCAGTAGCTGCGTCTGCAGTATTATATAAAGTACCAACCGAAGCTGTAAGTGTTAAATCTCCAGCAGTGTTATTGACAATAGTAACTGCATCTCCAGCTGCGAACACACTATTAGGGATAGTGACTGTACCACTAGCAAGGATATGTTTACCAGCATCAGCTGCAACAAGAGTATAAGTAGAACCTTGAGTATTTTGAACTATAGACCTTACATCACCCTTTGAATCTGTTACCGTTCCAGTTACCGTAACGCCAGCCGCTGTGGTTTCTATTTTTTTGACGTTATTATGGTATAGCTCTACTGCTCCGTCTGCTATAAATCTACCTAGATATTCTGAATTACCTTTATTTATTGCTACAGTACCTCCAGTCTCAATAAGAGTATTACCATTAGTACCTGCAAGCTTGGTATTACTTCCATCATGATAGATTTCGAAATCCGATCCAGTACCAACTAATAACTTTTTATCATCAGGTACATGTATATGCTCACTAGATGTCCACGCATCAGTAGCATCTACCCAGTTCCAAGTTTTATCTCCATCACCTGAATCAATTGTAATACCAGCACCATCAGCCGCTGCGTCATTAGCAGCACCTTTAGCAATTTCAATATTCTTATCAGCAACAGTCATCGTAGTAGAATCTACTGTTGTCGTAGTACCTTGTACTTGAAGGTCACCACCTACTACAAGTTTACCAGTACTGGCATTAAAAGTTATATTAGTACCAGTTTTAGGGGCTAGATCCCCTGTAGCAGCAGTTACAAATAATGGGAAGCAAGTGGTATCAGATGATTCATCTGCAACTGTAATACTTGTAGGTACTTTACCATCTACATATGCTTTAACAGACTGCTGACTAGGAGGTCTAGTAGCACTATCTGTAGACATATTGTCTTCATCAATCAAAGACAAAGCAGCAGATTCTTTAGCGAGTGGTATACCACCAGCTGTACTACCATCATGTACGACAATAGTATCTTTAGTTGTATCTACAGTGACTTCGCCTTCTGCACCAGTGAAGCTACTGTGTTGTGAGGTTGTACCTCTTCTTAGTTTTAATAGTTTAGCCATGGTTATGAAAGAGTTCCGAAGTCCATTTGTAAGTTAGTTCCACTGACAGTTCCTACTTCAGTGAGGTTTTTATCATTGCAATCTAAGTGACCGCCAAGTTCAGGTGTAGTATCGTTTACAAGATCTGTAAGTCCGGGTTGTATTCCAGTAAATGCTGATCCAGTATAGTATTTTAATACATTATTAGAACCATCATACCAGAGGTCACCAGCTGAAGGACTACCCGGTGCTGAGTTAGCAATCTTATATTCATTAGCATAACGGTTAACGTCAGCTATTGAGTTAGCTACTGTAGTAATATTACTGTTAGCACCTGCTACTGTAGTAACGTTAGCATTAATACCAGCAACAGTTGTTACGTTTGCTGATATACCAGCTACTGTATTAACATTAGTAATATTTGTAGCTACAGTTGTAATGTTAGTACCACTACCTGAAGACACAGAATCAGTAACTGCACCTAAATCTTCACTAAATGAGATCTGACCTGCTACTGCATTAATATTAGTAGAGTTAGAATTAACAGTATTAATATTAGTGAGGTTACTATTAACAGTAGTAATAGCACTCATGTTGGTAGCAACAGTATTAACGTTTGTTATACTACCAGCAACTGTTGTTACTTCTGTTGCTTTAGGTACTTGCCTATGGAATGTATAAGTATTTAATGTCGTAGTAGTCTCTACGATCATTCCATAAGTGGAAGCATACGTTGTACTATTTGCTAAACCAGTAATAGTAACTGTTGAGTTACCTACAGTACCATTAGAAATGGTTGCAACTCCAGATCCATTAGAGGTAAGGTTGCTGCTGAGAGATTTAATAGATACAAGAGTTCCAGCCCCGTTATTAATGTCAGGGTTAGCGTTAGGAAAAGATGTTTCATTTGCAATTGGTACAAAACCACCAACATCATCAATCATATCTGTGATACGAGCATCTATAGCTGATGTGGTAGCAACTTTAGTATCAGATGCAGACCATGTTTCATCTGATCTTATTTCACTTGCGCTGCCAATCTTATAAAAAGCAGCATCAGTTTCTGATTCAGTATAATATCTATTATCTAAATCATATGAACCTATAGCTGTAACATGACCCTGAGCAGATATAGTTATATCCTGTAAGACAGTTCCATCGCTATTATTAACTGTTGAATTAGCTCCAGTAACACTATGGTTAATAGTAAATTTACCTGTTGCTGAACTACCAGCATTGTTATTATCAGCGATAGCTATGTCAGTACCACCAATTAAATCATCAGTAAGTTTAGTATTTGCTTTAGCATCTATACGTCCATCAACAGCACCAGTAGTAGCTATCTGTGTGTTATTAGATGCCCATGTTTCACCACTTTGAATAGTAGGATCACCCTTTTTCCAAGAGTTTAATATGTCAACATTAGCCTCTTGGGTTACATATAGGTTTTGTAATGAGTTATCGTTTAAATCATTAGAACGTATAGCAGAACCGGGATAGAAAGTAGCCTTAGGTGAATCATAAGCTGTACTTCTATATATTCTAAGAGCGGATGAGTTAGCTGGGGCAGAATCAAATCTAACCGTTGTTGCATTAAGCAACGAATATGCAGTTGTATCATTACCTCCAATACTAACTTTAATATCGGAAGTGTCTAAATATGGGAATGTGAACGAGTAATCGGTGGTGGAGCCGTTACCCGTATAAGTATTTTCAATTGTTACGGTCATTTTAGAATTCGATTAAACTTTGTAATTCCTGTTTTGTTTTACTTGCTTCTAAAGCTTGTGGTATATTACCTTGCCTTAAGGAGTTCTTAACTCTAGTGTTCTGTAGACCAACAGCTGAATACTGTTCAAAGTATCTTTCCATTGCAGAACAAGCGTACTTCATAGCATTCCTATGAATACGATTTAACTCCTCATGTACCACCAAATTTTTGACATTAAAATCCCTTTGCTTTTGCATCCCTCTAGCTTTCTTATATTCCTTCATCTTATTCGTCCAGAACCCACTAGGATGATTCATCATACCTTCAATCTGTCCAGCTAAATTCATGTTCTTAGCTATCCAGTTGTTAATCCACTGCCTTTCTTTAGGGGTCATGGGTTGTTTACTGATAGGATTTATTTTCATAGTCGGTACAGAATCCCAACCAGTACTTAAGAGCCACTGTCTCCATGGTTCCATGTCAGCATTCGATTTAAAGAATGGCATGAACGCATTAACTGCAGCAGTCATTGGTTCTTGGAATCTTATTGGTTTACCTGTGTATATATCAACCTGATCTACTAAACTATTTGGACCCATAAACTTCCATTTATTAGCCATTAATGATCCCCAGTCATTTTCTACATCTTTTAACTGTGGAGATATAGCATTATTTAAAACACTTCTAACTCCAGATGGAGCGAAAGGTATTAAAGAATCAGCTTGGTTAACAACAAATCTATTAAATGCACCTTCATCACCAGAGAACATAGACACTAACGGTTCAAATCCACTAAGGAATGTTTTGTTAGCTACGTTCATACTGATAGAAAATGCTAATTTCTGGAAGGTTTGTTCTGTAATAGAATCATCCACACGGCTAGAAAAATATACTGCATCTCCAACTAAACCAAGTAATGTATCAAATGGTTCAAATCCTTTATAGCTGTGCCATTTACCTGTGATTGGGTTTTTAATAGAGTTAGGTTGCCAACCCATAGTCATCATACGTTTCTTTTCACCAGCATCAGCAGGACCATTACCAGTTAAGTTACCGTTCAATGCCCACATACCAGCACCTGTAACCACTGCACCACCCATCAACTGACGACCAATGTACTCAGATTTCAGTGCAGCAAACGCTTCATCAGTATTTTCAAGACCGTGGTCCATTAATACCTCTGCAATTTCTTGAGTATTTTTTGCTGTAAATACCTTACGAACTTTTGTCTGTAATGGTAATAAACCACTACCCGGAGTGAAAGTCCATGTCATATTTAATGCGTTTAAACCTGTTCTAGGGAACATGAATAAAGGTCTAGCAACTGGGAATCTCTCTAAGAAGTTATTAAGATCACTAGCTACTTTATTATCTAAGTTAAGTGCTATTTCTTGTGAAGCATGTTTAGCTGCTTTATCTGTAAGTAAACCTGTGTGGTCAAATGCTTGGCTATATAATCTTTTCTGTAGTTTATCGAACGCACCTTGGCTAAAGGCACCTCCAGTTTCTTCCATTAAGATGTTATAGGCTTTAGCTCTAGCAGAGCCACTAGCCATCATAGAACTTGTAAAGCCATCAATAGCATACATAGCATTAATACCCCATCTAACAAATGGGTTATTGTTGTATGCTGATAAACCTTTAGCTACGTTCCACATAGCCACCTTACCTGTATTACCTTCTTTCCTCCATACCTCAGACATAGCTTCGAGTGCTTCAAAGTTATCCATCTTAGCTTGACGTAGATCTGCACGACCACGCATCATAGCTTCTTCTGGACGCTGTTTAGCTAAACGCCATTCATCACCCATTACTTTATAAGCACGTTTGAAGTTCTCTTGGATACCACCATAAGTCCACAAAGCTGCTTTGAGAGCTTTGTTATCACCTGTAGCAGCAGCACCAATCATCACTGTAGCAGGTTTAAATGCAGTTAACATACTGTTACCAGTGAAAGCTCTTACAGGAGCTAAGCCAGATAGTATGTGGTTATAACGTACACCGTTCAAACCTTTGATAATCAGACTAGGTACTGAAGGGTTACCGTCATAGAATCCTTTCTTAATAAACCCTATGTTTTCCTCAGCCCATCGTTGTAGTTTAAATATCTGATCTACTTCACCATTAGTAGCTTCCATTGCATAAGCAAGTGGTTTAAGATACTCAGGATTAGTGTCAGCTATCTGTTCTAGTGTTTGATAGAACTCATCAGATTTAACTTGTGCTCGTTGTAAACCTTTAGCAAAGTTATCATCTTGATCTAGTATAAACTTCTTAAGTGCAGAAGGGTTGTTACCTAACTCTAATTGTCTGTACTCACCAAACTTATTTGATATGTACTGGTTAGTTCTAACTTCTCTACTAAGCAGTTTAAGCTTATCAATCATCATTTCCTGCTGCCTACCAGTCATGGCTACATCGCCAATCATAGACATACCAGTTGCTATATCTGCAATGTCACCACCAGCTTGGTTCGTAACCATAGCTGAAGCACGCATTACTTTAGGGTTATATACGTTTTCAAACGCACTAACAAAAGCTTCGTTAACAATCCTCCATTCTGTCTCCCCCATGAAATTCTTCTTTTGATAGAAGTTGTGCTTCATATCATTCATAGCACTTTCCATCTGACTTAACTTTACATCAGGATTAAACACCTGATTATACAGTTTAGTAACAGCTTGGTTTATTTCATCTGGAGGTATAACTGTACCATCAATCTTAGCACCTACGTTAGCTGATATATCTCTATCAAATAGATTCCTATAGCCTTCAGCTCTTTGAGAAGGTGAGGCATTAGCCATCTTCTTAATGAAACCAGTACTAACTACAGGTCTAGCCCTACCATTAGTGGTACCTACATTATTCTGTATACGCCAGTTATCTATCTTAGCTTTAATAGGGTTAACTTCTAGATCAGATACAGCTCTACTCTGTGGTCCTAAAGATGGTTTATTGATAAATGGATCGTACTTAGTACCTTGAGGATCTTTTACCATCCTAGCAATAGCTTCAGCTCTTTGAGCTTTTGTCCTACTAGATCTACGTCCTAAGACATTAGCAGTAATAGGGTCTTCACCTTCAAAACCTAATCTATGCTTAGCTAAGGCACGCTCAGCAAACTCATCTCCGGGGATAACCTTCAAAGCTTTTGCTAAAGAGAATGCTGATGTAATTAAATCTACACCTACACTAAGACCAGCTGACTCATAGATGTTTTTCTTCCGTATAACGTCTGGACTGTCACCATCTCTGGTAGCCCATGGTATATCCCAACCTAGCCATTCATTTAAAGCTGCTGCTATATTCTCCTGATCTTTAGAATGAGAAGATATTGCAGTAACACCTGTGTCCACACCAGCATGAGCTGCGATAGTACCAAGTATACGAGTAGCTTTAGGTATAGCCATACTAGCTGTAGCAGCTTTAAGAGAACCTGTTACAACACCACCACCATACATTGTAGGTATAATGATTGAAGCTGCGTCTCTAGTTGCTTTGTGAGCTGGATGGTTAGATCGTGGTGAGTTTTCATTCCACCATTCACTAACTGGCTTTAGAAATGGTACTAATGCGGCTGCATCAGAGACAAAATCAGCAACACCTAGAGCTGGAGTAGAACCAGCTGCTACGATATTCTCTAAGCCTCTGGACCACTCTGGTCTAGCATCCCAGTCCTCTTGACTGACGTTAGCAGGTTTTGCTAAGCCATTGTCAGGTTTCTGTTGTTCTTCATAACCACCCCATGAGTGATCACCCTTACCACCTTTAACAGCCTTAGCTGTTTCTCTAGGTTGTGTACTTGAATCTACAGAAGGTGTTGTTTCTTCGGTCTGTACTTCTTCAATAGGACCACCACCTTCAGCTTGTTCTTTTTGCTTAAGGTGTTTCTGTTGTAGTTGTTGTTCAAACTCTTCCTTGTCATTATCAGGAACAGCATGTTGAGCTTCTGTTGTATTATAATCAGACAATTGCACCACCTCCATTTATTAAAAATTCTACCCAAGTAGCATCATTTGCTGTTGGATATTGTTCCATGTTTGGTCTTTGTCTGAATATACTAAACCCATTCGGACTAGCAGCGACTAAACCTTGATCTTTACTTTCTTTAGTTTCCAAACCACTATATACAAGTGAAGCGGCTACGCTATGTTTGTTACATCTAGAACCACAAATATGTTTTTTCCATTCAGGTCTGATTACACCAGTACCGACTCTATATGCTTGCATTAATTCTGGAGGTACTTTATAATCCTTAGGTATTTGACCAGTTTCTTTGAGTACTTCTAATTGTCTTAATGCTATATCAGCTTCAGTCATAACCTTACCTGTTGGATCAAGGCCAATCTTACTTTGAAGATGCATAATATCCGAAGGCCAACCATTAAACTTACCCATTGCAGCTTGGTCAAAGAATTTCTTAAGACCAACACCATCTACTAAAAGCTTTTGATCTAGTAGATTAGGGTTATCTGCTAGTTCTTGTGTAGTGATCTCACTTAAAGGTACTGGTGATATTTTACTACCAATAGCAAAGTTCTTAAAGTAAGGAGCACGTACACCACCTTGGAATTCAATTAACTGATAGTCATTTTTAAATTCAGCATTCCACGCAGCAACAGCAGCATCAAATACTTCTTTAGAATTAGAACCTGCTTTCTGTGCATAGGTACGGAAGTATCTTTTTAAGCTTGCCTTACCTTCATACAATGCCATAGCAGATGAAGGTACATGTTTACTTTCAAGACCGAAATCATTGATTGCTCTTTCAATCTTCTTTTCAACATAGCTATCCATAGCTGCTATCTGGTCATCAGTAGCTTTGTATGGATTGTTCTCGTTAGCCTTCTTAATATACTTAGCACGGTTAACCCATGTAAGGTTAGCTTTCTCAACTATACTAGGAGTTAACAAACCTTGTGCTTCTAAGTCATTAAGCCATGGCATAAAGATCTTATCATTAGCTTCAGATACATGATCTCTTGAGAAGTTCATAAGCATCTTAGACATTTTATTGTCTGGACCATGCATCTTATTCGCTTCAGCCATCATTGTAGCTAGTTCAGATCTGTTAGGTGGGTTTTCAGATGCTTCTATAGCAGCTCGTAAATCCTCAGTCTGTTTACTTATCTGAGAGTTCCGTACTTTTTCTTGACTTGAATTATTTCTTGCATTGGTTTCATCAGCTTCAGTTAAAGCTGCAGTAAGTTTCTGCCACCTACCTGCATGATGGTGTTCAATAGTTTTACTACCTTCTTTACCATCAAAAGGTAATTCACCCCATTCAACTATATGATCTCTAGTTATACTACCATTCTTAATACCTTGTATTAAATAGTTTGTAGTATTATTCCATGCAGCAGATCTGAATTCACCATTCTCACCTGATTCATCTAAAAATATTTTATAAAGACTTTGTGGGCTTTCTTTTATTGCTGATACAACAGTAGCTAGTTTCCTTTCTTCGTATGCTTGGTTAGCTTCTTTAGCTGCTTTCTTTGTTACAGACTCAATGACCTGAGCCTCAGCTCTGTCAATACCCGGTTTTACATATTTACCTAAATGAGCTTCGCTGACATTTTCAGTACTTTTAAGAAACTCTTCTTTAATTTTTGAAAGTGCAAGCCTAGTACCAGATACATTAGATTGAGCAACTGCTTGTCCTAAAGAAATAGTACCTTTACTATTACCAAATTTAGATGGATACTCCTTACCCTCGCTAGTTATCAGAAGGTTGGCATAGTTCTCTCCTAAGTGTTGAGCATGACCTATAGCTACACCACGTTTTTGAAACCAGTTAAGATCTCTGAGTTGTGCTATCTGTTCTTCAGTGTATCCTCTTTTCCTAGCTTGGTAGATAGCATTGTTATTCTGCTTGTTTGCTTCATGCCCTAAATCTTCTGTAGTCTTTAAAGCATCAAGCATTTCTTTTGGTAAGCCTAAATCTACTGTTAGGCTTCTACCAAATTCTACTTGTTTATCAGTTATTTGCTGAGCTTTCTTACCAACTATATCACCACCTATTTTAAAAGCTTTAGCTAAATCTTCATTGAACTTAACGTTTGCATCAGCTTTATCCGTAGAATTTTTAAGTAACTGATTATGTCGTTTAGTTAAAGCGTCACCCCAACCTTTTCTAAAGAAGGAAGCTAAGGTTTCATTAGATTCTCTAGCTGCTTTTTCTTGAACAAATGTTTTGTCTAATGCAGTAAGATATCTTTCTTGGTTTACTCTTTCGCCTTCAGAGACTTCCTTCCATTGCTTGAGGTATCTCTTACTCTCGTCTAAAATTCTATCAGAACGGTCTTCACCTTGGATCAGATTCCCTTCTAATGTGGATTGTTTAGAATATCCACCGTTAAATAAGTTTCCCATTTAGTTAATTCCAATCGACACCACCTAATGCAGCACTACTTACTTGTGAAGCAGTGCTCATAATGATATCTTTGAATGGTGTATGATGTACATTGTTAAGACCTCTAACTGGTAGTGGCTTATCAATTGGTTTAAGTGGCTTCTGATATACTGTATCAGGAAGCAATAGTGGTAGTTTCTGTTGTGGAGGTGCTGATGGCTTGCTCTTGAGACTGCCAGAAGCTTTAATATCTGCTTGATATTTATCCATACCGATCTTATTACGATCAGCTAAGTTCTGCTCTCCAGCACTAATTAAGGATTGTTTGAGTTGTCTTTGACCTGACTCAGTACCTGATTGTAGTGAACTAAACTTAAGTCCTGTACCTTCTTCAGACATACCAATCTGTGTCTCAGCGTTAACTAAAGCATTGGTTATATTATTTAGCTGAAGTTGTGACATTTCTGTCTTGTTCTTCAAAGCACCTGCAAGTTTCTGTAAGTCAAGAGAGTATTTAGATTCTGCATTTGCAACACTATTGTACAAAGCCATCTGTGCATTACCGTGGTTAGCCAGAACAGCTTGCATAGCTTTTTCTGCAGATCTACCAACTTGACCCATATTTCTTATCTGACCTTCCTTCTGAAGTAGCTCTGATCTCATACCTTGAACTTTAAATGCAGCGTCTGCCTTGGTAGCCGCCATGCCATCTCTAAGTCCAGCTTTGTCTAGAGCATCATTCAGTAGATCCATCTCTCGATTAACACCAACTTCTTTTATTTGAAGTGCAGATGATTTCCGAGCTTCCTTTAAACCTTGTGTTAAACCTCTAGTTTCTAGAGCTAGTTCCTTACCACCTTCATAGTATTTAGTCAGAAGTTCTTCATTTTGAAAGCCTATTGAAAGTAACTTATCTTGATAAGCTCTTTCCGTATCAGCTATAGTAAGTTCTTCTGCTATATCATTGAAGTCTAGTTGTTCATAATATGATTCAACACTAGCATTGTATGCTTCAGCTTCTTTGGCATAAGAATACAGTCGCATATTCTCTTTATCTTGCCATTGATTAAAAGCTAGTTGTTCTTTATAAGCATTTTGTGCTTGAGTATTTAAGTCAGCTACATACTGATTCTCTAACGTGTGGTAGTATGTAGACCATTCAACTGCTCTATCAAATGAGTAAGCTTCATTGTCTTGCTCAAATTTTAAGTTAATGTTGTTCTGGTTATCTTGTCTGGTATCACGACCAAACATGCTACCAACTAATTGCAGTCCAGTACTGACTGCTACAGCGGTCCATGGATCCATTACATCCTCCTATAATAACGTGGTGTGTAGTTTCCTTCCCACATCATTGAAGTCAGAGAGACTGGGAACGGTGAGTCACTAAAGACTCTAAGTAAAAAGTTTTCTGTACGTTGATGTACAGGTATAGTATATACTGCTTGATCTATGAATGGTACATCACTAGCTAGGTATTGGTTAGCCTCTTGTACTGGTTGTATATCATACCAGTTATCTTCATAGATTGTCATCTGAACTGGTAGGGTTTTGATAGTTACCTTAGCGTTTCCACCACCACCTGATATGGTAATGATTTCCTCTGGTTTATATCCAGAGCCTTTTTCAGCTACAGTAACTGCAGTAACCGCACCACCAGATGTGGTTATATTTAATGTCAAACCTGTACCACTACCACCTGTAGTAGCTACTCCATTAGTATTTGAATAGCCTGTACCATTGCCAGTAGCAATGTTGTGGAAAGTCATTGTAGCAGGTGCTGAATCCATCGTTACTTTAATAGGAACTTCAACAGCGGAACCACTGATAGTTACACTACCGGGAGATTCTATTGTGAAATCAGATGTGTTGGTACCGTCTAGTTTTATTTTAATATCATCTTTATCATTCACTTCAAATGGTAAAGTGAATACTGTAGTACTACCATCACCTTCAAAGTCTTTATACTTACCACGTAAACCATTGGCACTCATTTTAAAGCCAACAGTACTAGACCTACCTACTGATAGCTTCATTCTAGCTATAGTCAGTTTAGATGTATAGTCTGCTATACCCTTATCTAATTGGAAATATGTTCTAGGTAATGTTATATCATAGTCAAATGTATAACCTACAATAACTTTAGTCTTAACATCGTTAGCAGATAAATCTATATTCTCTGCTAAGAAATAAGGTCCGTTACCATCTGATCCTCTAGTCGGTGTAATTACCAGACCAGTAGGAATATCAGTAGTGAAGTTAGCTGTAGCATCACCAGCAATAGTGATAATAGGTATAGCTGAGGTTATATCTGTATATGGTATATAGCATTTACTATCGCCTGTTGTAGTATCATATGTAACAGTATGAGTACCACCAGCATTACCAGCTTTACTATATAAATCCATATAAGGATTGATTTTTATACCATCTGTAGTAGTGATAACCTCATCTTCAGCAGTAGCACTAAGGTTAGCACTTAATAGAACATATCTAAATGTGTTTGTAGCAGTAGTTACTTTAACTATAGCATAGACAACATCAGAATCGACAACAAAATGATGTACATTACCCGGTAGTTTCCAACTAAACCAAGCCTGTAATACAGTTTGATTGCCTTCACTATGTGTTCTATAGAAATATACAGTATCTAAAGTAGATCCATATAAGGCTATAAATGAGTTCTGTGGACTAGCAATTAAACTATCGACTGTCTGTGGTATATACTCATCTACAACTTTACCTAAATTAGTTACCTCTGGTATCTGACCTTCTCCTCTTGGAGTCATACCAAACACTCTAGCATAGGCTGGTGTCTTACTAACAAAGTTAATATTAGTACCCACATCAACAGGGTCTATATTCTTATCCATTGCAAAGTTAGACAACCCACGTATTAGAGCTGTTGTGGGTGATAGGTTACCATCAGCAGAGTACATAATAAACTGCTGGTTCTCTGAGAATAGTATTAAACCAGATGCTACAGGTATGACACCATGTAGAACTGCAGGTCTAATACTAGAACAGTTCAAATCAACAGGGTCTGAGGCACTAACTGTCTGAGCTGTAATACTATATAGATTATAGAATTCTCCTGATTGACTCAAGATAACGTTATCTTCAGATAGAAATCCAAGTCTATTATTATAGAAGAAAGCTTGTTGAATAGTCTTACCATTAAATGATGGATGAGCATTAGTTGTATCATCTCCTACCAATCTATTAGTCCATGTAATAGGTCTAAAGACAAAGGTATCAGTAGAGCTATTGACTAATTCATGTGGCATTGTAGAAGCTGTTAAACCCGGAGACATACCATGTCCTAAGGTTTCTTCCCAATAACCTTCACCAGTACCACTACCAGCGTTAGCTACAAACTTAGCGTAGTAATCATCTGCACCTGTAGCAGCTGTATTAACTATCTGAACTACTCTATCATGTTTAGATTCTGTAGGTAGATCAGCTATTGTATTAACTGTATCTTGATAGCTAGTTAACTGTTGACCATCAATACCAGCGTCTGTTGTTATTGTAAAGTCAGCAGAATGAGTTAACTCAAGTGAACCATTTAATTTAGTAACACTTAAACCAGATATACTTAATCCATTTAAAGCACTTTCTAATCCAGTTAAGATCTCTGCAGCTGTAGCAGATGAATCACTTGTGAACGTAGCAGTTTGTGTGCTACCACCTGTTGTTATATATACTTTATAAGCTGCGCTATTATCAACACCACGTAATCTAATTGTAGCTTGACGTTTAGCATTGAAAGTAGCACCTGTTTGTACACCTACCGTTTTAGTTTTATTAGTAATAATAGATGTATCTTGTACAGTTAGTACATGATAGTCATTCTTAACTACACTATTAAGATAAGCTTGAGAGCTACTAGGATAAGTTACAGCTGCCTTTGCTTTTGTCTCTGCATTCCAGATATGTATCTTAGCATTGTTAGCTGTACCATTACCTACAATACACCCTATATATTTCTCATCATTATCACGGTGGATGTAGAACCATTTACCTGTATCTAAATCAGTAGCATCAAAGTCGGAACCGTCAGTACCAGCTTCGTCACCACCTCCATCTTTAAGAGTGGTTATAAATTTAAGTCCCGGTCTTTTCTGTAGACCAAACGTAGGATCAGGGTAAGCATTAAGAGCTTCACGAACTTGACCCGGAAACTTCTTATCATCTGGTTGCTTAGATACCCCACCTAAATAATTCGGGACACGTTGTGTAACACTTGCCATTAGCGTTGTAAAGCTGTATAAGGTTTGTAACTGGTATAACTTCTCTGTCCGTGGGGGTGTCCAAAGATAGTGTAGTCACCTTGATTGCATTCGTACTCTAGTGCGTTAGCTCTAGCCAATGCTTCACGTTGTTGTAAGGTTTGGATTAATTGTGGATCACCAATAATTCGTTGTGCGGATATGGTTGCTGCTTTGGCGACCATGTAGTTTTGTATAGGTGCAGGCAGATCAACCCAATCAAAAAGCCAAACCACATCCACTTTAAATGTGTCACTTGTTGTACTACCTATTGTATAAGTGTGATTATATCTATCATATAATTTTCCGTCACGTCTGATAGGGTCTATGTTACCTTTATAAGATTCAGAAAAATCTATTTGTAACATGTTATTAGGTATCTCATATTCCTTACTACTATTTACTGCTATCTCATATTCAAATTCTTGATTGAAAGTCCAGCCTTCTGCTTGTACCTCTTTAGACACTTGTAACAATGTGTCGTATGCAATCGCAACGTCTGGGTTGGTTTGATCGAGTGTAGTTACAGGAGCCTGACCCACTGATGCAAGTATTTGATTTACAGCTGGTAACTCTTGTGTAGCGTTAGTGGTAGGTATCGGCATAGTTAATATTTGTAAATAAAAAAAAGGGAGACCGAAGCCTCCCCATGTGTTTATCTGGATACTGTTGGAGTATCACATTCTACGCCTGTATAAGCAAAGCGTAGGTTTTTAGTCTCAGACTTTACATCTGATCTTGAAAGACTACCACCTTCAGTCTGTGCTACAGAAGCACGTAAGGCTGTGGTAGTAGAAGTTGCACCAGAAACACCATTGTTTCCAGCGGCTGTTGCAGCATTAGCCATAATTAAATTTTATATTAAGCTTCGCCTCTAGCAGTTAGACCATCCGATTGGACCTGTCTACCATACTCTAAAGGTGTTAACGCATTAGTTGTAGTAGAACCTACTCCACCACTAATACCATTAGCAGCAGAGATAGTTCTAGTTGTTGAAACGCCGGGTTTAACTGTCATAGTTTACCTTAAGCAGTTTGGATTTCAATAGCAGCAGCAGGGTTAAGTGTGCCAACGCCCATTGCTAAGCGACCTACGATTAGATCACCTTGGTACATTGTTTTAACGTCGTGACCACTTGTTTGTACTTGTGGACCGATTGCTTCTACTACACCAGCTGCATCTTTCTGATAGATAAGACCAGCGTGCTGTGAGAAGTCACCTGAATAAGTATTGTTCTCACCAGCTTGACCATTAACTGTACCAGCTTTGAAAGGTAGGTTGTTAGAACGCTTGATGTCGAT
>Ga0208158_1000321_pt1 | contig 18108 bp, 33 predicted proteins | sample 8_EtaG_FD_184081 | JGI IMG/M metagenome (GOLD analysis project Ga0208158, IMG submission 184081) | Marine viral communities from the Subarctic Pacific Ocean - 8_ETSP_OMZ_AT15162 metaG (SPAdes) (version 2) | ecosystem: Environmental > Aquatic > Marine > Oceanic | place: Pacific Ocean | collected...
TAAAGCAGTTTGTTATAATAGAGTTGAGTGGAGAAAAATGACCGTTCATTCAAAAGTTAGGTTTTTGGGTTAAAAATATGGATAAAAAACGTGAACCTAAGTTCATCGATTTTTTAGTTCGGAAGGATTTATAGTTTATATAGTAGTAAATAAACTTATTCTAGCTTATCTATCTTTTTTATCATTTCTAAGTAAGTATCGAATGGCAGAACGGCCAATGGCTCTCCACGATCTTCTTTAATGACCTGGATGTCGACATTTTCGTTAGGCAACATCCATTGAGCGATGTTCTTACGGACTTTGCATTGAACTTTTATCTTTTTATTTAAAAGAACGTCAACTTCTTCATGCATTCCTAAAGAAGCTCCATTGGAACCCCAAGCTCTTTTAGCAGGAACGCCCATATCTTCTGACATATCTACAACCAATCGTTCAAATCGATTGCCTTTGGCTTTTGATTTACTTGGCATTTATTATATTTCCTTTTTTTGTAAAAAATAACTCTTTTTGTATTAAGTTGTATTTATTTCGATTGAATAAAGGATAGATAAATTTATGTTTTGCAAAATTCCCCTTATGTTCAAAGCCCATTTCAATCATCTGTTTTACGTTATATGTAATAGAACCTTTTTTTCGAGATGTCATTTTGTTGTTTTTTTTATCCCAAAATAAAGGGTTCTTTTTTGTAACACCGCTATACAACCAATTAGAAGCTTTATATAATCCTCCATTATGTTTTAAAGCTATGTCAGCATATGTAACTAATGTTGACCATCTTTTTTTACATAACATTTTTATACTTTTTGATATTAAAAATGAACCAGCATTTTCTGGTCTATCGTCAACAAGACAAAATCTATGTAAAGATAAAACACCATTAGGATTATTGGGTGAAACTGATTTAGAGGCACCAAAAGGAGGAGGCATCCACCACGATACTCCATGAAGATTCTTTTTATCTTCGTTATAATATAATCCAAAACAAGATACTGCTATTTTTGATGCTCCATGAGCATAATGGTATTTTTCTACAAATGGTTTAGCGACAGATAAAAGTATAGGTTTAACATTCCATTTATTTTTTATCAATAGCATTTAATAACTCCATTAGCTTTCTTGTTAACCAAGAAGGTTTATATGTTCCATTTTCAATTGATCTGCCTCTCTTGTTTAGAAAGTATAATAATTGAGTTTGTATTATTAATATAGGTATCATTATATCATGTCTGTGATTAATTAACTCTTCCCATAGGTATTCATTCATTGTTTACTCCTTTCTTTATGCATTCCTTGCATTCTTTTCTTCTTAAGCCATATGTGGGAAAATCCTCATAGTGGGCAATATTGTTAGTGCTATAGAGCCATTCATAGACTCTTTTACAAGTGGTACAGAATTTCAAACGGCGTGAATCTGTCTTATATATCTTTCTGTGTTTCTTACCACCGTATATCTCTTTTTGTGGTTTAAAAAACCAATCACTCATTTTACTTCCTGAATTTTTGGGAAAAGATCATGTGCCAACATTGCTATACGCTTTAATCAGAAATCCTTTTTTGATATTTCAAATGTCTGATTAACATCTTTTCCCAAGGTTAAATAATTAGGGGAAGGTTACATCTATCATAAACACTTCCCCTTTCGTCTAAGGAGACTAATTCTTTTTTAAACTAAACCTTTCATCTAGTTTATTAAGACTCCAAACAAGCAAGAACAAAGCAATTGTTACTTTGAAAACTTGGCTGAAGAACCAGCCTATGTATATTAACCAAGTTGGTATGTCTACTATTATCATGCTTCTCCCTTTTTACAAACTGGACAAGTTTGTCTTTGTTTTTTATAAGATGGAAAATCTGGCAAGTAGCGATACTTCTTACTATGCCAATTCTGTCCGTCAAACACTTCATAACACTGTCTACATTCCTTACAATACTTTATGTTCTCATCCGTTCTCTTTGCGTCTGTTTTCCAACTGTTCTGCTTTGCCTTTAAATACTGTTTGTATTTAATAGACATGGCTTCATGCCTTCTCTGCTAAAGTCTTAAAGAAATCTTTAGTGTCTTTCATGCTGTATTGTTTTGGAAGATGAACAACATCATCCTTTATTATGGGTTTGGATATGATGTTCTCATAGAACAAGCATTTATCTCCATTGAATCCCATCGTGATGGAACCACTTGTTCCATACCTAACTTTTGCAGCTATGAGTTGATTTCTATTTGGCCCATAATCACTTTGCTCAAATCTGACCTTGTAGTCGTAGTAGACAAAGATGATATTCTCCGCAGTTTGCTCAATGGAGCCTGATTCTGCTAGGTCACTCATCTTAGGGATAGGGTCTACACGTTGTTCGATGTTCCTATTCAATTGGCTTACAAGTATTGTGACCATATTCAATTTCTTGGATAACATCTTGTATTCTGTCATTATTTGCTCTATCTCGAATCTTCTACCATCAAGTCTTGAATCAACACGAATCAATTGAATGAAATCATCTATGACAATATCAGGTTTGAACTTTTCAATCACTTGAGTGGATTCCTTTAGAGAGAAGACATCATCGAACATGATAAGATTCTTTTCATACTTCTTTGCTATATCATCAAGTGTCTTATCTACCTCTTTTTGAGTTCCACTATCTATCTTACCAGACCTGAGCATTGAATGACTTAGATTGCCACTGGCTATTACCAATAGCTTCTTCATCATTTCAATATTATTCATTTCACGATTGATGACCATTACCTTATGACCTTGTTCTAATAACTTATAGGTCATGTTGATGATAAAGGTTGTTTTGCCATGCCCTGGTCTTCCAGCTACGACAGTTATCTCACCTCTGGTCATACCACCTGCAAGTGAGTTGAGACCACTAAACCCATATTTGATCAGATCCAATGGTTCTTCAATCGCCTTGTTCGTTGATTTGACCAATGCCTTTAGATCGAAGTCCTTACCTGTACTTATAGAATGAAGATTGCTTGTAACCTTTGTTACCTTTTCGATGATATCCTCATATTTTCTATTATTGTCAAAACATAGATTCCTTATCTCAGAGGCTTCCTTTATCAATTCTCTTTGATAGTATTTTTCAGCAACAATACGAGCATAACTTTCCCACTTGGCATCTATGCCATCGTCTAGTAGTCCTGTTACATAATAACTATTTAAATCAGGGTACATTTTCTTATCATTACTTGTTATCATTGAACAAACAGAAACGGTATCTATGCCCTTATCGTCTGCCATTAGCTTGCTCATAATGTTCCATATTCTTCTATGCATTGCAGGGTAAAATAATTTGGCATTGGTTATGTGTTTTTTTGAAAGGCCAAAATATGTATCATCCCTAAGCAAACATCCTAATAAGGCTCTCTCAGCCTCAATTGAGCGAGGTACTTCCTTAATCTTCGCAGACATCGCAAGTAGGGTTTGAGTTGAACATTTCATCGACTATTGTATCCGTTCCAGGAACTGGGTTCAAAGATTCTTTGAAAGTAACAGCTCCATTCTTATCAGCATTCGCTACATCGCTTACTGCTTTGATCAATGTTTGTATTTCTTCTTGGTTTAATGCAACAGGGGGGAGGAGTTTTAGGGATGTGTTGAGAACTCGTGCATCTTGGGGGGTGAGACCTATAATATATTTGTATTCGTTATTTACTTCTTTGAGCGATTCTATTTTCCGCATTAGTATTCCTTTTCAATTAACGGAAAAAGCCCACAGGACTACATAGCCTATGGGCTTTTTCTTATGCTTATTAGATTAATGTGCTGCCCGAAAGGTCGTCCAAAACCTTATTTGGGGGAGGGTTATATTAGGCCTGCAAAAGATTAAAAGCACGACTTTTTAGCTCTAAACCTCTACCAAAAAGACCGTATCCATTGCCACCTGACATATCCAATTCGTGATCTACATAATGAGTGGTCGTATTGAACAATCCCCAATCACTATATTTCATTTCCTTGGAATAAGAATCCCAAATGCTTTCATAGTTCTTGATGATGTTTACGCCTCTTGTACTAAATTGAGGAGGAGTCCAACCTATTCTTTCAAATTGACCTGTTTTTTCATTCTTTCGATTGATAGGTCTTGGTTTTTCCTCAAGTTTGTTCAACTCTATCGCATATTCTGTAATGTTGTCAAAACTTGATGTGTTTGCCATTTCATTCATACGATTCACGATATCCTTTTGAGCGACAATGATGTCATCCATTGAATTGATGAAATCATTCAATCTAACATCGTAGTTTGTCGTGTGCTTGATGGATACACCATTCTTGACATCTCCACGCCTTCTAATAGCGTGATACTGATTCATACAATACATTCTTACAGATGTGATGAATATCTTGAATGCAGTACTGCCATCGTGGGAGTTGACCAGAGTTGCATAGTTCTTTATCGCACCATAGGAATCATTTTCAATAACTGCACTTGCAAATTCAGAATGATCGACCTGTGCAAATAACTTCTTACCTTTTTGATAAGTACCATGTTTTATGAGTTTGCAACCAAGGCCATCAACGAACCCTCTGACACATTCTTCAAATGCTTCGTTGGGTATCGCATTATAGCCTTTCTTGGCGATATTTAGGGTCGCATTCGTATCATTTCTGACAATGCGATTATACCCTTGTATCTTGTTGCCAAACGAATCATATGCGGGTTTGGTTATTACGTCCCAATCAAATAACTGTTTCATTTACTTGTCTCCTTTTTTTTATTTTTCATTACTGCTCCTTTACTCATCAACCCACTCCCAATTTGGTGCAGGATCAACTGCATCCATCTCTGTTGTGTATGTAAATATGTATGGTTTTAATTCTGACATTGAAATAGTGCCAAATTCTTGTGCAACACCTATTGCATAAGCAAATTGAACATCACTATCCTCTGGAAATTCCATTTCTGGGTCATCAATGATGTAATATTCCCATAAATTATTTAAAATGATGTGTTTGGTTACTTTTACAATAGTTTTACCACTTTTACTTTGCATTTTTCTCATTTTTCCCCCTTTGGATATTTGTTGGATCGTAGATTTGTCCATCATCGTTTATAACGATTACTTCCTCTTTTTCTTCCTTTATGTCGCAATGTTCTTTGCATTGTGTACAAATTGGTGTTTCAATTGAAATAAAAATAGGTGCATCACAACAAGTGCTTTTCATTCGTATTCCGCCTCTACATAAACATCGCCTAAGTCTTTTATAGCTCTTCTTATCCTTATTCCTAATTCAAAGTCGGCAGCCCATTTATATATTTCAGAATTATTAGGTGAAAGACTTACTCCATGTTTATTTGCTCTGGATAACCAATACCTTGGTGAATTTCCTGTTCTTTTTATACATTCTTTCCAAATGTCTTTCAATCTTGATTCAACTACTGGTAGATCTCTTTTATTCCAATACCAGTGTATCATATTTCCTTGGCAACCACCAAATGTTTCAATAACGTCAGATTCTTGTATGGCAAACCAGAATTTGTGTTCAAAATCTCCATATACATATCTACCCATTATACTTCCTCCACTTTATTGTCTATCCAAATTGCTATTTCTTTAAAAGAACGATTTCCAGAGTCGTTTAAATGCATTATTTCATCAGCTAAATTTGTGAATTCACCTTCAAAGCATATATCTTTAGTTAATTCACTAGGTATTTTTTCCTTGTATTCGTATTGCACATCATCTAGTATGCCAATATTTTCTAAATGAATCAGTGGTATTTCACTTACTGCTTTTAATGCAACTCCTAATGCACAGAAAAAACCACAATCATTATATAAACATCCCTTATCTTGTTCATATTTTTCAGATTCTAAAGCTTCAATCCATTTCTTTTTGTATTCTTTTGGTAGTTTAAAATTCATTATTCTTCCTCTTCGTTTGTTATTTCTGGTGGGTTTGCTCCATATTTGAGCAATTCAGCCTCTTTTTTTATCTTGTAGGTATTCATTCCATTTACGATCATTACCCTCAAATAATTGAAGTCCTTGCCCTCCATATAGTAATGGTTGTTCATGTAGGTATGTAAAGAGGAGCGAACCACATCGTGATCCGCTCCATCTATTACAAAGACCAACTTGTTCCAATCTTTGTTCAATCTACCATATGTCTTAGGAATGCGTTTGTTAAGATAATGGTATATCTCTTTTAGAGGGGTTTGGATATACTCGGGAAACTCTCTAAAGATGGCTTTCGCCTCATTGGACGCTTTGATTGGATTGTCTGTGTAACCACAAGCTGGACATTTCATGGCGTTACTCTTCTTCTTTAGATAAATAAGTGCCTAGACTATTTCCACCGCTTCCTTCGTTTGTCATACAGTAGCTAAACAAAAGAGGTTTATCCGCTTGTAGGTCTACTTGACCTATTGATGGATCATTAGATAGCTCTTCAACTAGTTCAGATTTTGTACCTTTGGATTCAGGCAATTCTTCTTTTAGAACGGCTACAGGGAAACAGGATAGATACTTTGATCTAAACTCTGTATTACTTTCCCATTTGTCTGTTACAATTTGACTTAGACCAGTTTGTCCTAGAGCTTTACAAAGCTTATCTAATTCTATAAAATCAGCCTCTTTGTAATGTTCTTGGAATTTCTTTTTTACAAAATAAGTAATAACATCATCATTGCTCATTCCTTTTTTTGCATATCCTGGTCTGAAGGTCATATTTCCTATTGTATCTGTCAACCAATCCAATGTTTTGTTTCTGTCTTCATCGTTTTTAATATCAATAAAATGAGATACATTTTCACTGATATACTCATTGACCATAGGAGCGACCACCTTATTCAACTTATTGTACAATAAGGAGTAGTTTGGCTCTTTTATTGTCTTTTTAGATGGTTCTTTAGTTTTTTCATTATCTTTCAGTATTCTGTATTCAACAAAAGGATTAAGAATACTTCCATCCCAAGCAACTAATTCAACTTGTGTGAACTTGACACCAGCATCACTGGCAATATTCCTTTTAAAAGATGTTAGTTTGTTCTTGAAATTGAAAGGAACTTTATTTTTCACTTCCCACCAATCTTTATTTTGTGTTTCTACTTCAAGATTGAATAGATAAGTACCAATTTCTGTATAGGTATAGAACAGATTTTGTAAGAATCCTTCATCTTTACACCATTGATTATCGTTGTATTCTTGAAAAAGACCGTCTTGATACTCATATTCTACATTCATTGTTTTTTCAAACTCTCTGAAATTGTCTTTTCCAACAATCTCACAGATTTCTAAAAACCTATTATCATCGTCCATCAGGTTATTTGCAAGTTTATTGACAAAATTGACAAAGGTATCATTGCCCCAACCGTAATTGTCAACTCTTTCATTGAACCAATCTTGATTCATATCTTTATAGTTAGATAACTCAATTTCGTCTTTGGGGTGTAACATATCAAACATTGTTCTTTCTTGCATATCAATATTGGATCTAGATATAACTTCTAGTTCTTCTGATACACCATTAGCAAATCCTTCACGCTCTATCTTTATATAATTATTTAGTAAAGGAGATGTGTTAGTCATTGCCAAAGAGACATTAATCCAGTTATTGTTCTTGCCGAACATAGTAGATAAGTCTTTTCTTGTTGGTGTTGAGCCACTTTTATACAAATCCATTATTGCTTTTGCACCATCCATATGATTCATAGGTACAGTAAATAGGTTTGTAGCAATTTGAGCAGTTACATCATCAACTCCATTCATTTCAAATGCAGGTATATCCTCAAATTTCAAGGATTTAGCAATTTCAAATCGTTGGTGTCCATTGATGATGACATTTTGACCTTTATCGTTAACACGATAGGTAATAGGTGTTTTAATACCAATCTTCTTGATATTTTCTTTTAATAATTTGTATTCGTGGCTTTTCTTTACGCTATTTGCACGTACATTGCCTTCGGATACGAATGATGTTATTGGTTGGTTCATGTGAACTCCTTTTAGTCATGTAGGGTTATTTTTCTGTTTTTCATCCAATTAATGAAATCATTCAAGAATTGGTCGTGTTCAAACTTGGTTTGGAATTGATCATCGGATTCATAAATGTCTGTATACATATCGGTTATGTCTCCTCCATATTCATCTTTAAGGAGTTGATCAAAAACTGCATAGTTATGACTTCTTCTTGACATTTCCATTCTAAGTTCGATGTGGGTTTTGTCTTTTTTCATTTATTACTCAAAATAAAAGGGGAGAAGAGTAGGCAATTGAATTGTAGTTGTGGTCGCCATGTAGATCTCTTCTCCCCCTGTTAGGTATCAATACAAATGGAGTTAAATATTAACACCTAGAAAGGTAAGTCATCGTCTTCCATTATTTTTCCATTTGGCCATTCAAAAAGTCCAGATTCGTTTGAAGCTGTCTTTTCTTCTCCATCGCCTCCTGTGTAGGTGCGATGTTTTACTTCTATCATCACTGGTTTACCAATGACTTCATTGATATCAATGTCAATGGGTAATTCCTTGACTTTCTTCTTATCCCCATTGCTATCTTCTATCTCAATATCCTTGCAAGGATACTTGATGGTTTCAAGAACACTTGAATATCGTTGATTTCCCCCAGGATTAGGTGCGTGTACCCCATCTTCAGGCTCTTTGAATATCCAAATGGCATTAGACCATATTTTTCTTTTTGCATATTCACCTTCAGCTATCTCATAAGTGAATTCAAGTAAATCGCACTGGTGCTTCACACCTTGGTCGTTCCTACTGTTCACGGTCTTATCTGTGAACTTTTTCTTTGCATCAGTAATGTAGGCTTTATACTTTCCTTCAGGTACTGGCCTTTTGTCCATTGTTGAGGTACTACCATCGTAGTATGTTTTTTTTCCATCTAACAGTCCCATTTATTTACTCCTTTATTTCGGTATTTTGGTTTCTATTTCGTTTTTTAGTTGTTCAAATTGCATATTGAAGTTGACTCGGTTTATCTCTCCTCTTTGTAATAGGATATTGATCTGTCTCTTCATCTCATCAGGAACATTATGTTCATTCACAAGTAAATGTATCTTTTCCAATTGTTCTTTGGACAATTCAGTATCTTGTTTCTTGTAAACATCATCTGCTATCCTAGTAAGACGATTCACACATCTTTTAAATCCATTGGTATTGGCAGAAGCAATGTTTTTATCAATATCTATGACATTTTCAGAGGTATGAGGTTGATTTTTCTTGAATTGTATTCTAGCACCACCAGGGCTGAAGAATTCTCTTTTGATGCCATGATCCCATATGACAAGTGTACCTGTAACGATACACCATTCTGATCCTAAGAATTGACAAGGATTGTCTCCTGTTGATGTCCAAGACCAATTAGGGAAGTGTTTATCTAATTGAGTACGCATATAAGCTTCATCCACATAATCAAATCCATCTGGTCTATTCTTTATATAACGATCAGGGGTTTGGAGGTCCGATCTCAATTGAGCTGCGTTTCTTCTGAAATCATCAGATACTTGAAATTCTTCAATGTTGGCAGGTAGCTCTTTGAATTCTGCTATTGATGTAGTTTCAACTTGCTTTTTTTTTGGCATTTTCATCCTCTTTTTTTAGGGTTTTATGTATTTCTGGGTATCCCATGTAACTTTCAGAATAAAATGTTTCGATCATTTTTATTGCCATACTTGTACTTAAACCATATTCTTCAATTACATTATCTAATTCAGAATCAAGGGCAGTGTGAAAGTCTTCTTTTACCATTGGATACAATTCATCAAAGATTAAATCTTCTTCTGTTGTCATTATTTATCCCCATTAATTATTTTAATAGCGTTTTTACAAGCATTTATATAACCTATATCATAAGCTATGATTGCTTCTTCATTTTCAGTATCCCAACTTGTTAAATCGTCCATTTCATGCTCTTCTATTAACTCTTCTTCAGTGCTTGTGATTATTGCACCAAGCTTGTTAATGACATCTTGTTTCTCTGTTAGTATATTTTCAATACGGATTGCTCTTCGTATTTCATCTTGTGCTTTCTTCACATAATGTTCATCAATTATCATTTTTCTATTTCTCCAAAAATTTCAGTGAATTTTTCGATTGTGCCATTTGGATCTGGTATCATTTCGCCATTTTCATCGAAATCATCAGCAGTTACATCATCGTATTGTTCTGTTTCGCAAGATATACAGTCACCAACAGGAAATCTGTGGTTCATATGGTCATTTGGGTCATCTAGTTTCTTATAATAGAGAGGAGTACTTAAACTTTTAATATTTCCATTATTATCAGGAGGCCAAACATTTAAAATTGTAAATAATTCACCCGATTTGATTAATTTTATTAATTGTGCTACAATTTCTTCATTTACCATGAATTCCTGGCTCACATATTCTCTTTCTTTGCTAAAATCACTTATATTGTTACTTTCTCTCTTTGGTGAAGTGTGAATAGTGACATTTTTGCCTTCAGGGATGGGTTGGCCACTAATATCGCAGATATATTTCATTCTTAGTCCTTTTTTTATGGGTTTATGGGTATTTCGGGGTTTTTTGGTAAAAAACTATAAACTATCAGGTACAGAACTGTGTTTTATGTCTAAAATCGTGTTCTTGACCTTTTTAGTTGCTATTTTTGTTCTAGATTTATATTTATAGCCACGAAGATGTGGATATTCTTCTTGAACAAGTCTTCTAGCTCTACCTATTGAAGACATACTGGGTAATTCTCCATTTTCCCAGTCTGCAAACAATGCTGTGATATCATTTTCTACAAATGATGGTTTGACTAGTCTGTAATAAACAAAAGACAATTTATAGTCACTATCTCTTGTTGATTTCATTTGGGTGAGGATGTCTTTAACGACATCGTATACTTTATACTTTATCATGTGCTGCCTCGTTTAATTGCGTTTGTATCACCGTCCAAAGTGATGTTTTAATTTACTTTAGATAAAAATAACAATCAATCTGTTTACCTTTTATCCTCTAATACATAGTCGTAATTACGGTCTTCTCTAGGGTCTCGATTGACATATTCTGACAATAAATATTTATAAACAGGGTGGTCTGAACCACGACCTGTTACTATCATATTTTCTATTGTTTTATTTTCGCCTTTTTTATAACTATATATGACATATGAGTCTAGTTTTCTAATTGCATTGCCTAAATGAGTATAAGACATAGATTTGATTTCTATATAATCATTTGCTGACTCACTGAAATACCATTTATCTGGGTTGTATTTTTTTAATTTTACATTTTCTTCAATCATTATTCTACCTCACTGTTATTTAATATTTCATTTCTCTTTTTTTCCAGTACATCTAAATAGATTTCTATAAGTGGACTTTCAGGGATATAATCAAGAAATTCTTTCTCTCCATCGCTCCAAGTAATTTGAATTGTCCAATGGTCTATGGTTTTCATTATGTTTCTTCCTTTTATGTTAAATATTACCAAGAGGGGCCTGACAGCAATCATTAGACAGGATTCCGAGGCCTCTCGCTACGCCCTCTTGGTTTTTAGTAGTTATTATCTACTTGAAAATTTTCCCCTCGTCTGACCGTCACAGACTGCACCAACGTCCCATACTAAAACATTATTGACTGTAGAGGATGCGGAGTCCTGGGGTCTAGTTCTAGTTTTACAGGAATATATGGTGGGAGGGGATCCACATACATTTAATGTTCTGGCCCAACTTTTATGTTGGTTTAAGTGTGTTAATATTTTAAAAATATCTTAAACAAACCCGTTGAGCCATTTATATCATGAGTGAGGTTGGCCTAATCCTCTTCGTAACAGAAAAAGTTCCCCTCTAGGGGATCTTTTTATTTTATATACAAAAAGGGGAAAGCTGACTTGCCTTCGATTGCTAGCTATCACCAGCCTCACTCATATTAACAATATCTTAAAGGTCAAAAGGTAATAGGCCGTAGCACCTTGTCACGGGCATCGCACTAATTTCAATCATTTAAGCACAAAGTGTCGTAATAACACCTACCTCTTCATATGATACTTACCATTCTGGTTCTTTAATGACACGAACTCGCCTTAATGACCTTTAATATTGCATACTCATATTATAACGTCAGCAGAGAAGGTCAAGAGGGCGAACTGCTTTACTGTTCCCTGTTCGCATAGATAAGCAATATACTTGTATCTACCCATTATTTAATCTCTCCCATTTTTAAGTACTCTTTACGCTCTTTGGCTTCTTCTCTGGATTCAAAGGTGAATTTAACTGTTCTGTACTTACCAACAATTACATCCATAAATCCCCAATCTCCACATTTGATATTATTCGCATCCAAAAAAGTTTCTGGTAATTGAATCCTACCATTATCATCTATTTTTAGTCTACAGATTCTCACTTAGACCTCCTTCGGTTATTATTCTTATTTGATTATTTCTATCGCTCTTTCAAGAGTCTTTATCATTAATTCTTTAGCTTCGACATCACCTCTTATATCTTCTGGTAATTTATTTATGATAGGTATCATTTTTTTAAGATTATGTATTACTTCTTCATCATAAATAACCTCAGAACCTAAACCGCAGTCAATACAAACACATCCATACTCTGGATGATCGTGAGCGTGATTTATTACAAGGTCTCCGCAAGAACAATTATGTGGATGTATATTAATTAGAATAACCTCCCAATATATTTTGCTCCCAAAGAACCTTTGGTCTCATCCCATTTGTCTATACTTTGACTAATGCTATAAACAATATGGAGATTAGGTTTTATTAAGATAAACAATCTGAAATGTCTATTAAATAAGGACACAATAAAACGATGTCCTATTATTTCATCTAGTTCAGCGATGGTATGTTTGTAGTATTTGAACATTCTTTTTCCTTTCGTTTAAATGAGTACTGTGCAGAGATGATTAGTCTCTATGTTAACTGTGATATTAACACTGTTGAGTAATCTGCGAACAACACAGTAAAATTCTTAAGTGGTAGCTACTTCATCTCGTCCGAGTCCGCCCCGATCATTTTATTTCAGATGATTAAGCACTCTATGCCAACGATTAGAATATCTCAGCCCATCAGGGCTATCGCCACCACTTATAAAATGTTCCCGTCTTACACCTCACCATATGTATGATTTCAACGGCTATTGGATGCGGGTATAATCTTTATACTTGTTAATTATCGTATTCTTACAAAATTTTGCAAGACCAGTCTTGAGCGGGATTTGGAATACCCAACTGGAAGGCAATTAACCCTATCTTGCTTTAGGCGATGGTCTTAACAACACCCATCTCTTTATGCTCCCAAACTCAAACTAGAGGAATTTTACTGGGAGACTTTCATCGCTTCTCTATTCTTTCCTTAGCGTATTCATCAAGCAATTGGGTAAAGTTCTCATAGAAATAATTATTCATTTCTTGATACGTTGGATTTTTCTCTATATCCCAACCATTCTTTTGATAATGTTGCTTGGTGTAATGGAGAGTATCCTGTAACTCTTTGAAATTCATTTCTTGATACTTTTTATACTTCTTAGACATTGATGTTACTCCTTAGGAGATTAAGGCGTGTAATTGCCATAGGATGACAGTTACAGTTACCATTATTAATAGGTGAAGGATGTTATTGATTAGCTTATGATTGAAGATATTACTCCTTGTGGTGTTTAACCCTGTGTTTGTGCATTTAAACGTATACTTGCTCTTGCTATCATCTCTTTAGGGGATGCTATTCGTGTCTTGATAGCCTTTACTTCTCCGTTTACTAGTACATATGTGGTTTGCCGTGGCGTTTTGTATTCGATTACTTTGATATGCTTCATTTTAATTCCCGTTTTTACTTATCGTTCAAAAAAAGGGGGAAGCGTTGTGTGCTTCCCCCGATGATGGTGCCAGATGACTAGCCGATTGGTTGCCCAGTTGATGGGTCAATGGTGATGGTCTCTGGAAAAGCATATTCTCCATCTGGATCAGTCAGTTCTTCACGAGTGAGATCGTTCAGTTCCTTAGGGCAGAGAAGAGCAGTGATTGCAGTATCAGGCAACTTGGACACATCAGTAGTAGACCTAGGTGCTAACAACTCAGCAGAGTAACCAGATGAAGTAACGAAGGCTACGTTCTTGAAGTCTTTGACCGTGTAGTACCAACGTAAGGTGTTAATGGATTGTGTAAGCATTAGTTTGATTGATTCTGGCATTATAGCCTCCTTATGTTATTTATTGAGATCCAATGAAAGTTAATGGCGTGATGAATCTCGAAATCAACGCAAGGCGGGCCCGACATGATATTTAGCCACGTATCAAAATGCTATAATTTTTGAAGTTTGGTCTGAGTTAAGTATCCTAACCAGGATTTGAAGCTTAAAATGTGATATAAATAAAAAAAATCCCAAGGGATGCAAGGGATTTTGTAGATTTTAACCCCCAACAAAGTGGTGTGGGTGGGCCTTCGTCTATTGTCAAGTTAAGGGTAAAAAGGGCAAAAGTCAAGACATTTCGTATTTTGGTAGATTCTTACATGAAAAAGTATAAGCTTGAGATACTGTATAAGGATGATACGGATAATTGTGAGTTCATAGAGGAATCCGTCAATGATGTTGAAGAGGGAAAGGTCTTGGAGATGAGTGATGAGGCAATGGTCATGACTGGCCTACTGCAACCCCTACTCTTAGATAGTCCTGACGACTATTATTCTGCAATGAGTTTCGCATTGGTGAGTGGTTGTATCGTAGGGAATGCGTAAATACAAGATAAAGAAGATAGACCATTCTGTCTACGAAGACTCGGATGAATACCCAAAAGACCTCGTTATCCAAGAGAATTGGAGGTCTGGACGTGTTGGCGACTGGGTCTTGGCCGATGATGGGTGCGTAATGCAGGTTTTGAGAGAGGGTACAGTCAAACAAGGTAAAAAAGAGACCAGATATATAGGAACGTGTACAGGTACCTTTATATGTAAACCCAATACTATATTTGATAGTACGAAACGTAAGAATATCTATTCGTTTGGTGGTGATAGCGATCATAAAGAATCATTGAACAATAGAAAGAACCCCACATTAAAAGAAGTCATGTTCTCTAAGTTTGTCGCCCATGGGATGAAACCTGTGGATGCCTATATAAAGGCGTTTGATACAATGAATAGAGAATATGCAACCGAACGATCCGCAATGCTAATTAAGCAAGAAAGGATCATTATGGCAGTAAAAGAAGAATTGGATGGAGTATTCACGAAATTAGGCATCAATCTTGAATACCTTATTGGTAAAGCAAAGGATGAACTGGAAATGTCCGACAGGGCATCCGATAGGCTTAAAGCTCTTTCCATGTTATGGGAAGCTGCAGACGTAGTACCAAAACAAACAAAAGTAACGGCCTTAACTGGTGCAGTCTTTCAGGGATTCGATAAGGATAGCCTGGAAAGTGCCCAAAGGCCAGTAAAGTCCTTATCAGCAAGTAAATGACCCCACATTGACCGCCCTACGTTTCTGTAAAAGGAAGCTATGGCAGACAATAAAAAAAAATCGGTTGCTTCGCAACCCACTCTAGGTGACTGGCTTGGTAATAAGTTTGTAGAGCTTATACCATCTAGTCATAAAGACCCTAAGAGAGCAAAAGAACAAGAACGTGGCGCACGTAATGTTTTAGGTCTTGTAGACTTATTTATTCCCCAAACTAAAGAAGATATTGCCATTGACCTTGCCTTAACTACTGCATTAGGCCCATTAGCCAAACCTGCAAAAAGACTTGCAAAACTTTCAAAAAACAAACTTTCTAAAAGAAAAAAATCAGCGTTAACCAGATATCTTCCTGATTGGGATGAAGAGATACAAAAATTGACAGGTAATGCGCCATCGTTTAAAGAACCTCTTTATTCTATGAAAAAAGGTCAAAAATGGTTAAGCGATTGGATGACCGCTAGAAAACATCTTCCTACGTTTGCCGAAGATGAAAGTATTTCAGGGCTAGGTGGATTATTCAATAGTTCTAGAAGCGTAAAAATTGCTGAAAATAAAGTTCCTACTAAAATTATGGATAAAAATCCCTTTAAAGAGGCTGAAGTTGGGGAAGCACTTGCTCATTATAGGCTTGATAATAAAAATGTTGAAATACATCCTATGTTTCAAGATGAATTTTATAATGAAGCATATGCAAAAAGAGCAAACTTATCTCCAAAAGAATATCTTGAATCATTAGGAGTACACGAATACACACACGCATTAACACATGGTGATGCCCTTCTTTCTCCTAGAGTAAAAAATTATATTAATAAAATGAAAGAAAGTGCTTATGGCAAGTTTGGTGGCCCAGATGGAAGAATATATGATTTTTCTAATCAGCAATGGATGGATGCTACCACAAGACGTATTACATACTTGGAACAGCCTACAGAAGCGTATGCTAGAGTAATGCAAATTAGAAAAGAATTAAATCTAAATCCAATGCGAATGGATAACGTATTAGATGAATCAAAATTATTTAAAACAAATGAACCTTACACAGAATTAAGAGAGATATATGGGCATAATGAGATTGAGAACATGGTAAATAATCTACCTGCAATTATGTTGATGGATATGAAATTAGAAGAACCAAAGAATGAAAATAAAACTACCAAGACCTCCAAGAATTCTTATTGATTATTTAGTCGTAAAAGACACTTGGATAATTAACACATTAAAAGGAAATAGCACCTCTACTACAGAATACATTGAAGATGGCAAACATAAATAAACACAACGTATCTGTACAAGAGAAAGCTTTAGAATTAGCCAAAGCAGACCTTATTAGCTTTGGAAAGCTATTTTTGCCAGACGATTTTTTACGAAGCGAGACCCCTCCATTTCATTATGAAGTTGCAGATAAGATCAACGACTTGGAAAACAAACAAGTTGCGATCATTCTTCCAAGGGGTCATGGAAAGACAGTTCTAACCAAGGCAAGTATCATTCATGATTTTTGCTTTGCAAAGAAAGATGACCCTTTGTTTTACGGTTGGGTGTCTGCAACTCAAAAATTATCAGCAGGTAACATGGATTATGTAAAGTATCACATGGAATTCAATGACAAGATACTTTATTACTTTGGAACTCAAAAAGGAAGAAAATGGACAGAAGAAGACATAGAATTACAGAATGGGTCAAAGCTTGTCTCCAAATCAAACGTGTCGGGTATTCGTGGTGGAGCAAAGTTACACAAGCGATACGATCTAATTATACTAGACGATTTCGAGGATGAGAACAATACGCTTACTCCAGAAGCTAGAGCAAAGAACGGAAACCTTATCACTGCGGTTGTTTATCCTGCTTTGGAGCCTCATAGTGGTAGGCTTCGTATCAACGGTACACCTGTTCATTTTGATTCTTTTATTAACAATCTATTAGATAACCACGCCAAGGCAAAGAAGAACAAGGAAGATTTCGCTTGGGATGTGGTGACGTATACGGCCATAGATAAAAAAGGGAACTCCTTATGGCCCTCTTGGTTTCCTAAGACAAAATTAGAGGAAAAGAAAAAGTTTTATCAAGATTCAGGTATGCCACAAAAGTTTTGGCAGGAATACATGATGCAAGTCCAGTCTGAAGAAGATTCTATATTCAACAGGCGACATATCAGGTACCATGACGGTGTCTTCAAAGTGGACGAGGATACAGGTGTTTCGATGCTATATATTGATGGGGAGTATAGACCTATCAATGTCTTTGGTGGGGTAGACCCTGCAACGGACAGTATGCGTTCAACGTCTGATTATAGTGTAATAATGATTGTTGGTGTGGATGAACACAATTCTGTTTACGTACTCGATTACCTTAGGTTGCGGGGTCTCCCTGTCCTTGGAATTCCAGGGGAGGAAAAATTAGGGATAGTGGATCATATGTTTGATATGAATGCAAAATATAAACCCAATCTTTTCGTTGTTGAGGATACTACTATGTCTAGACCTATTTTTCAGAGTCTTCGTGCAGAGATGAGAAGGCGAAATGATTTTAGTATACACTTCAAAGAGGAAAAACCTGGGACTCGAATGAGCAAACGAGATAGGATTCAATCGGTTCTTGCTCAACGATTTTCCATTGGATCGATGTATCTAAGGAAAAACCATTTCGATTTAGAACACGAAGTATTAACTTTTGGCCCCCGCATGGCGCATGATGACACTATCGATGCG
>Ga0208158_1000322_pt1 | contig 18067 bp, 4 predicted proteins | sample 8_EtaG_FD_184081 | JGI IMG/M metagenome (GOLD analysis project Ga0208158, IMG submission 184081) | Marine viral communities from the Subarctic Pacific Ocean - 8_ETSP_OMZ_AT15162 metaG (SPAdes) (version 2) | ecosystem: Environmental > Aquatic > Marine > Oceanic | place: Pacific Ocean | collected...
CTTCCGCGTCAAACCCCAACGTTTTTATTGATGGAATTTCTGAGATAACGTACAACGGTAATTTTGATATACCAAACTCCGATGGTAGTAAACCAGAGCGTTATGAATTTAACAGTAGCAATATAACATACGATTCAAATGCTGTCGATTCTAAAATTATTTATAATTCTGCTCCACTTAATACTGATGTTGTTCATTACCCAATAATTGATTTTGTAGCAATTAACGCGGCACAGACTAATACCGCAGGTACTTACAAGGTTAAAATCGAAATTGCAAACATGACAGCTGGATCGGGCGCGGACTTTAGTTTTGTAAAATCGTATCCGGTTGGTAATTCAACACTTGAGTATTTATTTTCGTACCCAGGGGGACTGCAAAACGGCGTTAACGAAGCTATTATGGTGCTTGATGGGACTTCAGCTGTAGGGAATATAAACATGCCGAGTTATGATGGAAAAATTCTCATACGGTCTAACACAGCGAGTAGTAGTTTTGAGATTTTAAGCGTATCTATAGAAAGACAAGATGTTATAGATGCTGGCGTGAAGTTAGAGGTATTGGGTATTAACGGTACGCCAAGCATGGTGCCAGATGGTTATTCTGAGTTGAGATATGCTGTTGATTTACTAGACGAAGAGGAAAATTTATTTGAATCTAAATTTCCAAGATTTGCCTATAGGTATCAATACGAAGATAAGGAGTATTCAACTTTCTCACCTTTTACTGAAGTAGCATTTTTACCTGGAACTTTTGATTTTCACCCACAGAAAGGTTATAACCTAGGTATGACTAACAGGTTGAAAAAAATAAAAATTAAAAATTTTATTTCTAATACTAGTTTTGGACAAGATATTGTAGCGGTTGATATACTTTATAAAGACGAGACGTCTCCTAATATCTATGTAATAGACACTATTAAACCCAACCAACACGGTAGCAACATTTGGAATAATAACGAATATACTATAAAGTCAGAATCTGTAAAACAAGTACTTCCGTCAAACCAACTGTTAAGACCTTGGGATTCTGTTCCTAAAAAAGCGTTAGCACAAGAAGTTAGTGGTAACAGAGTTATATATGGAAACTATACTCAAGGGTTTGACTTATTTAAACCAAACTCAAATCAAGAATATTACCCAGATTTTAACTTTAACATACAGAGTAGCGACATAGGTTTAAACACTGTAAAGTCTATTAAATCATTAAGAGAATATCAGTTAGGAGTTGTTTTTATTGATAAATATGGAAGAGAAACCCCTGTAATATCAAACACGAGTGGTCTTGACAAAGTGGCTAAAAAAGAGGCCGCTAAAACCAATAGAATCGAAGTGTCTTTTGGTAACACGGTGTTTCCTGAAAACATGGAATATTTTAAGTTTTTCGTAAAAGAAACTTCTGGAGAGTATTATAATATGGCTATGGATAGGTGGTGGGATGCTGGCGACGGTTTAACGTGGTTGTCTTTTAGTTCTGCTGATATAAACAAAATAGATATTGATACTTTTTTAATTTTGAAAAAAGGTGTTGCATCAAATGATTTGGTTGATGAACAAGCTAGATACAAAGTGCTAGCAATAGAAACAGAAGCGCCTGATTACATAAAAACGAAAAAATTATTAATAGAAGAAAGAGAGCATGTTTTTGTTGCAAATGGTGCTGATAACATTTTTGAGAACACAGTAGACAACGCGCCGCTGTTAGCTAGGGATACTTTTAAAATGAACTACAAACCATTCGCTTCTGGATCTGGTTCTGAACTACATAACACACAAGATGGAGTTTTGTATGTAGAATTTGCTTTAGGTAGTATTGTTTCTAAAAGGTACAGGGTGACACAATTAACCTCAGATAGAGATCAAGACGGTGTAAATGTAAACGATGCTATTTTTACTGTAAAACTAGACAAACTTCTTGGTGATGATGTTAATTTTATAACAGATGATCCAAACGATGGTTTGAATGCAACAAAAATACTTGACGGAACTTTAGTAAGGTTTTATAAGTACACGCCAGAGAACTCAAGTGAGTTTGATGGTAGATTTTTTGTAAAAGTTATTAATGACAGTGTGTTTGGTAAATACGTTGATAAAACAAGTGCTGATACTACGCAGTATAGATCAACATTATCTAGAAAGTTATACTACATGGGTGATAACCAAGCTAACCTGCATAGCGAGGTGCTAACTGGGCAAACTCATGGTGTTTACGCAGATGATGTTACAGCAACCTCTTTTTACTCCCCTACTCCTGACAATTATCTTAATGAAAACAACTTTGGTAGATTTGCTCCGTTTTTTAGAAATTACAGATGGCCTGAAAACAACGACTCAACATCGCGTCTTGTTAATTTTGGTGGTCCTGCTGATCCTACTCTAATAAACGTTGGTCAATATAGATTTGACAGCACAACAACTAGTCAGTGGAAAGCTGAGTTAAAACAGCATACAGCAAAAGACTATTTTAAAAATGATGCAGTAGACTCTTTGAAGATTGCTGATCACAGCGGACTTGATGACGCTGGTGCTGATGCCGATAAAAGATACGGTACATTTAATGAAGATGGTGAGCAAACACGAGGTAATGTTTGGTTTATAGATGGTGGTCCGTTTAGTGGAAATCGCTCCGCATCTAACACTAGTATTCATTGGTTATACGCTTATAACCAAGGAGGTACTTCGGTTAATACTGGGGTAACTAACTCTCCAGGTGGTGTTTTCGCAAGAATGAAAATTGCGATGGGTGGTATTTATAATCCAGAAATCAACGATGAAGATAATGTCAGTATTTCAGACTTCTACAACATTGGTACAGACGAAGCTTCTGGTGGCTGGTACAGTGGTAAAAAATTCAAAGATTTAGTTGGTAAAATACAACCATCAATAAAGTTTAGGTTTAGAGAAGATCCTGCGGGTGAAATATACACTATTACACCTAGTGGTGTAACGTATGAAAACTATTTAAGATGGAGTGACGGTGGTCATTATAATGATGATCTAAGCACAGGGCAGGGTGGTTCTGGTGAACACTACGCGTGGATTGGTAGTGGTGTTTATTACCCCATCAGCGGAAACCCTCCGTATCTTGTATCGGGAGGAGCTGCTTTTGGCCCTAAGACTCCACAATTGTCTCCTAACTTTACTAGGGGATATCATACAAGGTTTGTAAACGATAGGCTTGGCGATGGAACCGTGACTTGGGACCCAACAAACGGAGGTGCAACAGGCCCTATAACCAACGGTTTAAACTTAACAGTGGCTTATGCAAGCTCTCCTCCTTCAAGCATATTAAATAATCAAGTGTACGTTAGTGATGTACATGGTATAACGTGTAGCGTGCATCAAAATCCATATTCTATAACTAAGGGCATGATATTAACCAGTTATGGAAATAACACGCTAGACGGTAATTTCGACAATCCTAATGGTACGCATACTAATTCATCATATTCTTGGGAACCACTTATAGTAAGTAAAATAGAACCATACCCAACGTCGGGTAGTATTTTAGGTTACGTCATAACACTTGTTGGGTATTCAAGTCCTTTGATTAGCTCTTTTGGTGGAGCTGTTGTCACGTCTACTCTAGGTTTGAAAAAACACAAAGTGTTTGATACAGCGCCAGCTTCAGGTGATTCATTAGTTTTCCAACAACCAGCTATGAATGGTTATAGCCAATATTCTGTTAACAGAATAAATGTACAAAACGCAAACGGGCAAACAGGGGTCAATAGTTGGTCTAGCACAACCGGAGGATTAAGAGCGGTAGGGTATACTATAGAATTTTTAGAAGAAATAAAACAAGAAATAGAATTTCCTAATAACCCAGCTATTTGGGAAACAGAACCAAAAGAAACAACTGATTTAGATATATACTACGAAGCTAGTGGATATAATCCACTTAGATTAACTGAAGATAATAAATCACTAGTTTTACCACTAAACACGTTGGTAGTACACGTGGAAAACCCATCAGCAAAACTAGGTATGGAGAGTAATAATGACGCTATAATCAGTGATGTTGGTTTTGACGCGGAGGAGGAAGCAATGGGAACTGGATTTTCAAACAGTGGTGACGCTACAGGATGGTTTATTACAATCAATGGGCAGACAGTATTTACAATGCCAACTATCACGTGGAATATGTGGGGAATACCTATCTTTACAGGTGGCTGGACAGCTTATGAACCGCCTTTGGTTGGTGGGAATTACATAAACATTGGTGACCATCTTTTAATCCACCGTCCAGACGGAAGCTCTATAACTGTAACGGTTAAAGGATGGAAATCTGAAGATTCAAATGGTAGAGCACCGCACATTTTTATAGAAGACGCACTTCACGGTCCAGATACAAAATACACTTTAAATTGGTATAATTGCTATTCTTTTGGAAACGGAGTTGAATCTAATAGAATTAGAGATACTTATAACCTACCATTTATAGCTAACGGCGTTAAAGCGTCTACTACATTAGCCGAAAATCCATACGAAGAAAATTTAAAATACGGGTTAATATATTCTGGTATATACAACGGTGCGGTTGGTATAAATAATTTAAATCAATTTATAGCTGCCGAAAAAATTACAAAAGACATAAACCCTAATTATGGTAGCATTCAAAAGCTAAAAGCCGGCTGGGGGCAAGGTGGTGATTTAATAACACTTTGCGAAGATAGAGTTTTGAAAATATTAGCAAATAAAGACGCTTTGTTTAATGCTGATGGAGATTCAAATCTAACATCTACAAACAATGTGTTAGGTCAAGCTATTCCTTATTCTGGTGAGTATGGTATATCTAAAAATCCAGAATCATTTGCGTCTGAAGCTTATAGAGCTTATTTTACCGATAAGATTAGAGGTGTTGTGATGAGATTATCTATGGACGGTTTAACACCTATATCTAACGCTGGTATGAAAGATTGGTTTAGAGACAACTTAAAAATAGAAAATAAGATTATTGGTAGCTATGACGACAGAAAAGACGAGTACAATGTAACACTACAAACAGGTGGTTATACGGTTTCTTATAAAGAAGACGTTAAAGGTTGGGTTAGTTTTAAGTCTTTTGTACCAGAAAACGCGCTTAGCACGGCTAACAACTATTACACAATACTTAGTGGTAAACTATATAAACACCACGTTGAAGCGGTTGGTAGAAACACTTTTTATGACGAATTTACAAATTCAAGTTTAGACGTTATATTAAACGATATACCAAGCAGTATAAAGTCGTATCACACTTTGGAATACGAGGGTAGTCAATCTAGAGTTGAGGGTATTAAGCGTATAATTGTTGATACTGTAACTTGGACTGGCGCGGGAACACAACCTGATGGAAAGTATGTTATGGATTTTGACGTTAATCTGTTTGGTGAAATGGTTGGTAACACGCAGTGGGCCAGCGGTGACATTTTTAGCGATGTAAAGGTATATAGAGATAATATATTAATTTATAGTGGATCAATACGAGCTTTTAACAACTCTAATGGTATACATTTTAGACAAAACCAAGGAAATTTTGGAGCTGCTGGTGATTTTGAAGTTGGAGATGTTGTAACAACGCAATCCCAAGAAGATAGCGTTGATCATTTTAACTCAACACCAACAAGTGGGTGGTATGTTAGTAATATAGAAACTAATAAAGAAAAAGGTAGTTTACTTGAGTTTATAGAAAAAGAAGGTAAGTGGTTTAATTACATAAAAGGATTAGAATCACAGATAGATGAAACAACTGATTTTGGATCTTTTGACATTCAAGGCTTAGGTATTGTTGAAAGCATAAGCAACAACGATATAACTATAAATGGAGCTTTAAACGCTTCTCTTCAAGTTGGAGACACTATTTACTACGAATCACCATCGCAAGTTTTAGGAGATGATTTACTTGCAAATATTACAGATAGCGATTGGGATATATATGGTGGAATTGGCACTGCATGGACGGTTAACGGTGGTGTTTTTCAAGCTGGTACAAGCCCTAATTATGGTTATGCGGATACTGTTGTTCCTGGAATTACAGAAGGAGACGAGTATGAAATAAAATATACTATTACATCTGGCGCTTCTGGTATGTTTATATTAGCAAACCACGGTGTGGGTGGAGCGAATGTAGGTTTAGAAGAAACTGTTGGAACTTATACTAAAAGATGGATACAAGGTGCCAGTGCTGGGAGAATAAGATTATATAATGACGCCACGTTTAACGGTGTGGTTGAAAATATTTCTGTTAAACAGGTTGTAACAGGTCAATCGTTTGGGTTTGTGAGATTAAACTCTGATCAACTACAAAAAGCTGGTGTGGTTACTAGTATATCTGGAAACTCTATAACAATAGATTCAGGCTCTGGAACACTGCCAGTGCTAGGTAATTACATTTTCTTTGTAAAAAATCAAGTAGTAAACATGAACGGGTTGTCAGGGTATTATGCCGACGCAAAGTTTGAGAATAATTCAAAAGTTAAAGCTGAGCTTTTCGTTGTTAGCTCTGAAATAACGGAGAGTAGTAAATAAATAAATAAATAAAATATGTCATACCATTACGGTTCATCAAACTCTTCAAGCTCTTCAAGATCATCAAGCTCTTCAAGATCATCAAGCTCTTCAGGGTCATCTTATAGCGCTAGACGTCAAACTGTAAACTCTCAAGGCAAAGCAGCGCCAGCTGGGTACCATTACATGCCAGACGGAACGTTAATGTCTGACGCTGAGCACGACATGATGTATGGTGGTAATGGTACAATAGAGTCATTTATTTTAGATACTGAAAACATAAAAGCTAGTGGTGAAAAAAGAAACTTTACAGTAACTGGAAACGGAGAATTTAGTTTAATGATTAAAAACGAAAGTAATAATTACTATAACTTTACAACTCATAAATTTCAAGCGAATAGCACTAAGCTTAACAACAATAAACTACAAGGTAGTTATAGTGGTAATATAGTTTTTCCAACAGCGCCAACAACTTCGGACACTGTTAATGGAGCTGTTACTAGTGGTACTAGCGTAACCATGGACACTGCGGTTGCTGGCACTATGGAGGTGGGTGATAGAGTTACTGGAAACGCCGCTCTTAACGCTACGTCGGTAACAGTGGCGTCTATAGATTCTACAAACGTATTTTCATTATCTGAAGCAGTAGCTATATCGGATGGTGTTACTTTGTTTTTTACGGGTTCTGACCAATATGACGTTCTTTTATTTGCGGAAAATGGAACTAAACACGCTAATTACAATGAGTTTAGATTTGCTGATGGTAGTATAGATATAAACTCCTCTACAGGATCTAACTCTTTACTGTTGCAAAAAGTTATATACCAAACGTTAGACGTAAGATTGGGATTGACAGCTATATCACCTAACTCCGAAACGCTTTTTTCAGGCACAATAGCCACACCTCAAGTTATAACTACACAGGTAGGTAAAAATATTGGTAAAATTCCATTTTCAATTCCAGTTTCAGCTGGAAGCACACATTCGTTTCAAATAAATAGAACTCCAACTATTTATGACGCATTTGTGTTTGTTAGAAGAAACATCGGGGCTGCCCCTATTGATATAGAAGGTGAAGATGTTAGTAGTTCAACTAATTTTAGATGGCCAATTGATAATATAGACGGGCTTGCGGCTGGAATGGAAGTAGCTCCTGCAACTAATGTAACAGCTGATACTATAATATCTTCTTATGAAGAGGCTATAATTCAAATGCAAGGAACTAAAAAAGAAAAGAAAATTATTAAGGTTAAAGTAGAACCGTTAGACTCTTTAGCTGCTAAACCAACTATAACCAGAAACTCAGCTACAAAAGCTTTAACAACAGTGCAGACTGGTAACGTTGTTTTTAATAAACAACAAGCAGCAGCACTGGCCGGTGACGAGATTAAGATACGTGGTTATGGCCCAGATGCTATTAGGAGTTTAACTGGCTGGGATATAGAATTCAGTGATATAGTTGTAACGTTAACAAAACCTACAGCTTTAGTTGCAACAACAACTGTTAACAGCACAACTGTAGATATAAATAACGGTGATGGAGTTATGGACGATGTTAGCACCGTGAGTAGTTTTAATATAAGTTCTTCAGCTGTAAATCCAACGGTAACTAATATAGGTAGTTATTCTGGTAGTACAGCAACTTTAACTTTAAGCGCTGCTCAATCTTTGGAGGCTGGAGAAAAGCTAACTTTTGATGGTGCTGGTAGAACTATAACAATATCTGGTAATGTTGAAATTAAAAAAGCTGGTGGAATTAGATCTGATTGGGGTGGTACAATAATATTTGACTTAGAAAGATTTATAACTGCAACCGACGAGTCTTAAAGTAAAAAAACAGTGAAAACTGTGACTATATAGTCATAAATTAAATTAAATTAAATGGAAAGTAAATTAAACTTTAGATCCCTTGAAGAAGAAGACTACGAAACTATTTGTAGTTGGTGGAAATGGTGGAGATGGCCAGAGTTACCAAGAACGGCTTTGCCAAACAACGGAAAGGGTGGTTTTATGGTAGAAAAAAACAACATACCAATAGTTAGTGGATTTTTGTATATATCTAACTCTAAAATGGGTATGTTAGAATGGATAGTCTCTAATCCAGATTATAGAGAAAAAGATAGACAAGAAGCCATAGAGCTTTTAATAAATAAAGTTGAGAGCTTTTGTAAAGACTTAGATATTAAGCATGTTATAACTTTAGGTAGAAACAAGCATTTAATAGAAACGCATAGAAGACTTGGGTGGCATGTAGACGAAAAGTCATCGCACGAAATAATAAAAAATATATAAATATGGGAGGAATGACAGCGGCAATAATAGTAGGTACAGGGATGGTAGCCTCAGCAGGCGCGTCTATTTACAGCGCTAATCAAGCTAGCGATAGCATGGAAGACGCTAACGAGATAGCGCAAGATAACCTGGATTTGCAAACCAAAATTGCAGGCGAGCAATTAGCGCTTCAAAAACAAGAAGCCGCTAAGTTAGAAAAGCAAAAAGATGTTTACAGGAACATGAAGTTTAAAAACCCGTATGCAAATGTAAAAAATCAATTTGAAGACTTAACAAATCCATACGAAAACTTAAGTATGGAAAATGTTATGGAAGACTTAAAGGTTAACACAAAACAAGCGGAATTTCAAGCACAGCAGGGAGCACAACAAAGAGCTGACGCGTTGGGACAGCTACGTGGAGCCGCTGGTTCTAGTGGTATAGCGGGTTTAGCACAATCTATGGCTAATCAAGGTCAATTGCAAACTCAACAAATTTCAGCTCAAATAGGTCAACAAGAAGCCATGAACCAAAGGTTAAGGGCTCAAGGAGCGCAAGACGTATTACGTAGACAGCAAGTAAAAATGGCCGGACAAGGAGCTGTTGATATGGCTATAGCGCAAGGAGCTGGAGCCGCTGACATGGCGATGCGTGGTGGTGAGGCTAGATTGCAAGAAATGGAAATGAGTAGACAGGCGACTTTACTTGGTATTCAAATGGGTCAAACTACTGGCGCGAATACGGCTTTGCAACAAGCATACGCTAATCAAATGTCCGCAGGGGCAAATCAAGCAAATCTTTACGGCCAACAAGCTGCTGCTCAATACGGTATGGCAGGTCAAGCGCTTGGTGCTATAGGTGGTATGGCTGGCGCACTTGGCGGAACAAATTTTAACGCGTGATAATAACAATAAAATATTAAACAAATATAAATATGGCAAAAAAAGGATATGGAGCAGACTCAACGTTAGTAAGCGCAGCTTTTAGATTAGGACAATCTTATGTTCCAAAAGATTATTCAGGTATTTTTGCAAAACAATACGAAGGTATGATTGCTGCTAACAAAGCTAAGTACGAAATGTTTGGTAAAGGTATTGAAACGTTTGGCGAGGTTGTTGGTGGAGTAATTAAAAAAAACGCTGAAATAAAAGGTGAACGAGCTAAAGATCTGGAAAAGCTAGGTGAAGGTTTAGGTTTTGACAACGAGTTAGATGAAATAGCTACCGCTTACAACTCAGAAGTACAAAAAGATCAAAAAACCGCTTATAAAAATGGCGATATATACACAAACAAAGCAGAGTTTGATGCTGAAAAAATAAAGTTTGAAGAGTTAAAAGATCAAATTGAAAAGCTTAATAGAAAAGGAATATTTCTTGGAAAAAAAGGAAAACAAGAAAGAGTAGATCTTATACGACAAACATTGAAGTTAAGAGAAACTATCAACAACAGTAGAGCTAACGGTAAGGCTGCTAATGAGGCGGACGATTTATTGCTTATAGATCGAAAGCTAACGTTTAAAAACAATCCTGATTTACAATTTTTATTTGCGGAAAAATCAAAAAAAGATGGTGATTTAAGAGATATAGGTGTTGAAGTATTTTTTGATAAAAACATGAAAAAAAACTATAGATATCCAGTTGGATTAGGCGCTAAGATTTACAATAAAATTCAAAGAGAAAAAGGTGCGGAAGACAAGGTTTTGATAGGATCAGAAAATCAAGAATATCTCACTATAAGTGAAGAGCAGTTATATAAAGGAGTCGTATACAAAGACAATGAAACAAGAAACGTTATTAGAGATGGTCATGTAACAGAAGTTACAAACGCTGCTGCAGAGGTTGTTAAAGGAACTAAAAACTTAGCGGTAAAAAATTATGGTGACATAGAAGTATTGACAAAACAAAGAATTAAAAAAACCCTAACCGGTTCATCAAGCTATCAAAATTTAACAAACGAAGATATTTTAATAGGAAATACGGAGGTTAATTGGAGCAAAGAATTAAACGAGGGTGTAGCTATTGACAAAATTGTTGTGGATCAAATGGGGATAGGTAGTGATATACTTACTCTAGCTGACGTGAATGGTGATGGTACGGTTAATGAAGCAGATTCTGACCCGAAGTTGTTAAAAAGCAAAGGTGTTGAGTTAGAAAAGCACTTACAGGCTAGAACTCAAATAATAGACAAGCTTTTAAATCCTCAAACATCTCAAGAAAAAGAGCTTTCAATAGAAGCTTATAGTGATTTTATTTCTGACAAAGCAGAACAAGCGTTCAATTACACTAGAGAGCAAATGGGTTATGTTTACAACGAAGAAAATAAAAGTTGGACAATGCCAGACACTAAAGATCCTATATGGAAACAACTTGGGTTTAGTAACATAGATCAATATCAAAAGTCTGATTATTATAAAAGAAATGTTTTAGGACAAAAAATTAATGAAGAAAGTGGTGAAAACCCACTTGTGAAATTTCAATTCAAACTACCTGATAATACTTATGAAAAAACAGAAGTAAGAGCTGGTGAGTTAAGAGAAAAAGACGCAAAGCTTAAAGTGCTTATGAATCAAAATTCTTTTGAAACCGAAAGTTATGTAGATCTCTTTGGAACAAAAATTGGTTATTTTCCTGGTAAAGGATTTGCGCCAGTTATAATTGGTAAAGATGGTCAATTATTAAGAATAGACACCCCAGCTGTTGACGGAAAGAAAACTGGTATGGTAAAAGGAGGTTTTTTTAAAAATCCACAAGACGTGTTTCAAAACTATAGTATACCAACCACATATAGCGGTGGTAGCGTTAACACATCATTTAACTCAAATAAATAATAAATATGTTTGAAATATACGAATTCGAGGGAGAAACTTTTGAAGTTAGCCCAGACCAACTTAGTAAATTTTTAGAGAAGTATCCAGATGCCGTGAAGACAGAGCAACCTGCAGAGGTTGAGTTGTACCAAGAAGATAATGGTGAAACATTTGAAGTTAGTATTGACCAGCTAGATGTATTTAAAGAAAAGTATCCTAACGCTACAAAAGTAGGTGAGCCGGGAAAGACGACAGACCCTGCGTCAAACGTTATGGATTCAGGGTCGGAAAGTGGTGGGTTGGAATCGAGGTTACCATTTAGTTATTCAGACGATTCTAAAACACAGGTTTTATTGCAAAAAGAAGAAACGACTGTTGATTCGCAAGGTAATGAGATTAAAAACTTGGTTGTTAACAAAGAGTTTTTTGATCTCGAAGATGAGGTTGCTGTTGGTCAACTTAAAGCTCAATTTGGAGACGCTTTTGATTTTAAACAAATGCAGTTTGGTAAATTTGAAGGAGCAGGGGTTTCTATGTCTGGAGTAACTGTTTCCACAAAAGATGGTAAAAAATCTAAAACAATAGAGTTTAATATTGATGGTAGAGATCGACCAACTGATGAAATGATTAACTCTGCTTTAGAAAAACAAAAGAATGATCCAAACTCTTTAAACAATGTAGATAAAAGGGTTTTAAGACAAGTAAAAGCAAACGAAGAGGCTTACGAAACAGCATATAATGATTTGGTTTCTTTTATGGATGAAAACTCTACAGAAGAAACAAGAACAGCTACTAACGTAAAAGAGCAAAATATAAGAAAAACAGTTGGGGATTTTAATAATTATGTCAAACAAGATATTGAGGCTATAGAGGTTAAATATTCTGAAGAAGCTAAACCAAATATGTTTGAGCCTGTAGAGGAGAAAGTAACCCAAAGATTTGCTTACGGCATGGATGCCAAAGGAGGCGGTGGAAGTCGTACATATACTAAGGTAATCCAACCTTATGAAGAAGAGTTAAAGCTAGCTATGGTTAGACTTGGTGTTAACGAAATAACCCAAGAAGTTAAAGACGAAGCTAGAAACATAGTAATAGAAAACGAAAGAAGATCATTAAAAGAGGCTAAAACAACTGAAATGCTAGAAGAGTTGGAGGACGGTGAAATACTACCGGCTTCTTTAGCGCAATATAAAGATGATCCTGAAGCATTGAAATCCGTGTTAACCGTTGGTAATAAAATGTTTCAACGGGAGTATGCAGTTAAAACAGAGGCTTTTATTCGAGAAAAACACGAGTTAGAAACTAGTGAAGACATGCTAGCGTTCACAAATTTATCTAAACAATTAAACGATCCTGAGTATAATTTTGAAACACAAGGTGAAGAACCGGTGGTAACCCTTGAAGACGGTAGAATAATTCCAAAAAGGATATTAGATCAACATGAAAAAGAAAGATTAAGGTTAAAACCAAAATACGAAAACTTTTTTAAGCTACAAAATGATCTTATAGACAATAGATATAACATACAAGATAGCAAAACACAATTAGACTTACTTAGAAGAGACTATGATGATTTTGAAAGTGTACTGGTTACTATAGGTACTGGTTTTGCTGAGCTAGCTATAAACATAGGTGGAGCTACCGAAGATATAGAAGCACATAATAGATGGGCTAAAGTAAAAGCCGAGTTACAGGAAAAAAGAGATGAATATGCTAAACCTATAGCTTATGATGATGCTTTTAAAAGTTGGACAAACTTTGGTAAATTTGCCCTCAACGAATTTGGTAATCAACTACCTATATTTACAGCTCTAGCTGTTCCTTATGCTGGTTGGGGTACCTTACTAGCTAGTAGTTACGGTGAGCAATATGGAACTATGACAGCTGAAGAAATAGCGTCTGATGGAAAAATAGATTATTCTGTGTTTGAAAAAGTTTTAACATCAGGTGGTTATGCCGCGCCTGAGTTTGCATTTGAATATCTTACTACAATACCTTTGTTAAGGGGCGCTGGTAACGCACTTAAAGGTGTGTATGGATCAAGCATTAGAGATCTTACAAGGCAAGGTGTAAAAGAAGGTATAAGAGATAATACTCCTGGTTTTATAAAAGGATCTTTATTTGGATCGCTTGGTGAGGGAGCTACAACTTTAACTCAAAATGTTGTAACAGGAAAACCATGGCATGAAAACGTAGAGCATTCTCTTTTCTCTGGATTAATGTTTGAGTCAACTTTAGCGGCTATACCAACTGTAGCTGGCGCTGTAGTAAACAAGCTTAGTGATTATGATCAAAATGCTGAGTTTAGAGAAAACCTTAAATTACAAAATAAATTAATACAAGACAACAAAAATCTTGATACTAAAATAAGAATATTAGAAAAATCAGCCACACCAGAAGCCGCTAGTAGAATAGAATTAGCTGAAAACGACAAGCTAAACAATAAAGAAAAAATAAAAGAACTTTCAACTGCTAACGAAACTATTTTAAAAGAACAAAAGCAAGGTATTACTGGTAAATGGACTAAATGGAACCAGAAAATGAAAAACGGTATGAGCGCCGGTGCTTTTAAAGCTTATTTAAACGTAACAACCCAACAAGAGCAACTTAGAATACAAGCTGATAAAATTATAAACAGTGACTATACTGACGTTGAAAAATCAAGAAAACTAAAAGAACTTAAAGAAAATGGGTTTACCGATGCTAATGGTAAGAAATACAATGGGTTTGACCTTTTACAAGGAGCTAGAGACGCTTTTAGAAGCGAAAAAAATAGTGAGTTTAACTTATGGAAAGCTGATAAAAATAATGAGAAAAAACTAAATGAGTACTTAGAAAGCGCTCAAGATTTTATCGATAATCCAAACGCGGATAGATCTCCTAGTTGGGTTAAGGGTAAAGATGTTGACGATGTTGCTAGAATATTATTTAACATTGACAAAATAAATGAAAATTTAAATACCGCTAGTAAAAGAACTAATTTAGAAAAAGATCTAGTTGTATATCAAACAGTTGAAGAAGCGGTTTTAAAGATGGCAGAACTAGACATTAGCACTGATAACATTCAAGCTATTAAAGATGGTAACCATGGGTTTGACGGAGTTGATAACAAGTCATACATAGTTGTTGAGAACATGGCTAAAGATGATCGTCTTGAAACTAAAACTCACGAACTCTCACACCGATTTTTCACTAAAATGATAGCTGAAAATTCAGAGGCGTTTAGAGAAATGTCAGAAACTATATTTGAGTGGTCAAAAACAAATGACAAACAATTGTATGCTAGGCTTTTAAGACAAGAAATGCTAGGTGATCCTGCTCCAGATGAAATTATAGCTGTATTTTTAGAAGAAGCTGCTGCTGAAAGAATTGATTTAAAGAAAAAAGGTATAGCCGGTTTAATAGGTTATATGACTGGTAACATTATGCAAGAAGGTTATGGTGTTGATATGGATTTTGCTGGTGAATCGGATGCGATAAAAATGCTTATAGGTCTTGGTAAAAAAATTAAAGCTGGTAAACTAACATTAAAAGATCAGGAGGCTATTGTTAAGAATCAGGTTTTTGAAACAGCTAAAAGAAAAGGTAAAGTATTGGATTTACTTATGCCAAAAGCACCTGGCGCGATTAAAGCGTCTAAAGCAGAGGGATCGCAAACAACCGTTAAAGAGGATTTGTTTAAAGAAACTAATAACGCGTTAATAGAAGCTTTAGAAATGTATGGTATGAAAAATCCAGAACGATTACTAAGTGAAGATATAAATGTAAGAAAACAATTAGCAAAAGAATGGGAGGCGCTTGGTGATAGTAGGTTTTGGATTGGAACTGTTATAGGTGAAAAATGGAGAAGATTTGTCGAGGTAAACTATTTATCTAAAAGAGACAAAGCTGCTAATTATAATTTATATAAAGATCAAATATTAGATGTTGCGGCAACTGGTATTGAAAAAGGAGATAATGGTATACCATTTTTAGTTAGATCTTGGAGACCAGCAGAGGAAGGTGGTAGAACTTTAACATCACATATATTTGGAGAGATAGGTACTAGATTAATGGGGACCAACGGTATTATAGATCGTAAGTTTCCTCAATTTGATAAGTTTACCTCTGTTATTGACGCGTCCTTCGACGAAGGTGGCATGGACATCGAGGGTGATTTAGATATTGATGCTGTTCTAGCTGCCGAAGAAAGAAAAAGAAAAAGAAAAGAAAATTTAGAGGAGGATAGATACAGAAAGTTAATAGGTGTTGATGATAAGTTCGCTGCTGAAATTAAAAAAGAAATTAGAGATGTATTGTTGTCAGGGGATTTAGGTTTAATAAGTGATTTTGCCTGGACGCAACGTTTTTCTAAAGCTGCTCAGAAAAAACTTTTTACTATCATTAAAAAAGAAATGAAGGATTATGAAGCTTTTTTAAAGAAAACTAGAAAACCATTTGTAAAGCACGCTCACACTTCTGATTTAGTTCAGATGGAAAAAAGAGAGGAAAAAAAGATATTTACCACGTTGAAAGCTGTAAATGCTAGTCCTAATAAAATTAAATTAGCTTTGTTAGAAGGGTTAATACAACCTTTTGAGGTTAAAAGCATGACACAGGGTCCTAATATATATGAAAAGGTAGATACTAAAGAACAAGAGTTTATTGATTTTATGAAAGTTAGAGGTAGAAAAGACGCTTTTGTAAAGAGCAATATCAATATAATGGCTATGGATGCTGTGTTTGACGTTCTATTAAACGAAACAATAGAAGTAGATGGCAAGCAGGTTGGGGTTTTAGACGAGTTTATTAGACAACAAAGAGAAAAAGGTTTACCACATGTTAGCAACGTGCTGTCTATTGTTAAAGAAAGGATAAACAGAGATCAAGATGTTAAATTTAGTAGTACCGTTAGAAACTTTAATAATCTTGATTTAAGAAAGTTTTATGGTAAGTTAAATGTTTTTGGTAATAAAATAGATTTAATAAATGTTGGGGATGAGAACGCCGTTAGATTAGCCGTAGAAGAAACGTGGGGAGATGACTACGGTAAAACAATTATAAAGGCTTTATCTAAAGATTTATTTAAGCTAGTAAAACGATACGCCACAATAGATAAAAATCACACAAATTTAAAAACTCAGCCAGAGCAAAAACTTAACGAGTATTTATATGACAATTTAAAAGCCGCTGAATTAGAGTTAAACCTAGCTGAGTACTTGGAGCTTAAAGATGAGAACGGTAAGCTGATGAAGTTTTCTGAACTATTTGATGACACCGGTAGGTTAAACAATCAAAGATCTGCAATAATAGATTTTGGTAAAAAACTCGTTGAAAAATATAAACCAGAAAAAGCTTTGATGATGATGATTCATGCTGGTGGTATGTATAGCACTAGCACTCAAATTAGTAGAGGAAATCATCTTGTAAACGATAGCGGCAAGATTTTTAAAATAACAGAAGATCAAATTACTAAACTTGATAAGAAGGGTGAAAGAAAAACTCAATTTAGTAGTCAAAGATACCAGTCGTTTACAGGTAAAAAAGATTGGAATGTAAATGTAATGCAAGTTGTTTTTCCAGAACTAAAGCTTACTAAAGCTAAAAATTTAGAAAAATTTCAAATAATTAACGGTAAAAAAATAGACACCAGTCTTTTGGCTGAATCTTCTAAAAAAGGCATGGAAGACAGAAATTTTACAGCTAGAGAAGCCCAAGCAAAATTATCTGAAGAATTTGTAAGAGACATAGCTCAGTATTACAAAGACAACAAAGCGTTGGATAAGATTGATTTTGGAATGCTAATGATGAGTATGTCAAGCAATATGCAGTCACCGCTTAAGAGAGCAGCTAACCTAAAGTATATATATAAAGACAAAAAGGGCGAAAAGTACAAAGGTGATTTTAGGTATGAGCACATGATACCTACTAACTTTATGGTGTTAAAAATCACTGACGCTTATATGAATGATAAGTCTGGTGTGGACCTAGACGCTTTGTTTAAAGAATATACAGTTGCGATTATTCCTGTAACTATGGACGGTATAATGGAGGAGATGAATTTTATAAACACAATGCCTATTGGTTTTGAAGCCGGGCAAAGTTCAAGAATTAGATATTATAACATGTCTACTTTTGGCCACCCAGATTTATATGCCATAGAAAGTATAGATCCTAAAGACAAGGGTAAGGTTTATGGTGAGGGTGCTATTGTTAAGTTTAGTAAAAACATAAAAAATACTAAAATAATAAACGATGCTATTGTAAAAGCTAGAACAGTTAAGTTTTCTCAAACACCAAGAGGTATTACGGTTCTAGATTTTGATGATACATTAGCCACGAGTAAATCTTTAGTTATATCTACATCGCCTGATGGTGTCGTTAGAAAACTAACAGCTGAAGAGTTTGCTCAAGAAGGCGCTGATTTACTAGATCAAGGTTGGACGCACGATTTTTCAGAGTTCAGTAAAGTTGTAGATGGTAAGGTTGCTTCGCTGTTTAATAAAGCAATGAAATTGCAAGG
>Ga0208158_1000323_pt1 | contig 18042 bp, 29 predicted proteins | sample 8_EtaG_FD_184081 | JGI IMG/M metagenome (GOLD analysis project Ga0208158, IMG submission 184081) | Marine viral communities from the Subarctic Pacific Ocean - 8_ETSP_OMZ_AT15162 metaG (SPAdes) (version 2) | ecosystem: Environmental > Aquatic > Marine > Oceanic | place: Pacific Ocean | collected...
ACATGTAGCTCATAATGATGAGCCTGAAGAAGAGTTTATAGAAGAAATTTTTGAGGAAGAGGCTGTAGAGGAAGTGTTTGAAGAGCTTGAGGAAGCCTTTGCAGAATTAGAAGAAGAGCTTATTGCTGAAAGAGAAGAAGAAATATTTGAAGAGCTAGATGAGATAGAAGAAGAAATAGATGTTACTAACACAGATTCATCTCCTTCAAAAAGCAAAGTAATAGCTTTAAATGTAATTAAAAGTGCTTTAAATACTGCAAACAATAGTGCCAATTATGGTGGTGGCAGTTCACAAAGTGGCTCTTCTGCTACAGGCACAGGTGGAGTTTCTTCACAGGGTGGCAACACATCATCAGGAGGCATAAGCACATCTTCATCTCCAAGCATGTCTGATCAAATAGCCAGTGCCAATGCACAAAACAATCAAGTCTTGTCTATGAGTTCAGGCTCAAATGCTTCTGTCACCATGACTATTACACCCATGAATGTGGGAGATGGTAGCACTCAAGTTGTTATGGCAGATGTGCAAGTACAAGACATGCAAGGACAGATTGATACAGCAGTGGGTGGTGTCATGACACAATCTGAAGCTGACCAAATAGCAGATAAAATTATTGCTCAAAACATTGAAGATCAACAAGAAGAGATGCAACAAGAACAACAATCAACAGGTGAGTACAGTGATGAGTCAAGCTTGGTAGCATTAATTGGCTATGTGCCTCAGTTTAATGCTTATACAACCTATGAAATACCTGATCAAAATGTTTGGTACTCTTCTCAAGATATTTATGGTAACATTACCATGAATGATAACATTGAAGCTTTTTATGATTATGCAAGTACAAACATTAATAATTTGGAAAGCATGACAAAAGGACAACCACAAATTTGGAGGTAACATGGATTGGTTTCAAAATAAAACAACACAAATTATTGCTCTTGTTGGCATAGTAGGAACTCTTGCTGGGTTTGGGTATCAGGGCGCAGAATATGTTAATAGGCTTGAAAACCTAGAAGCAAAGATTGGTGGTATTAGTGAGGCAGAAGATAATGTGCAAGTCATTGAAGAAAGATTTGCTGGCATTGAAACATCTGTACAGTTCTTAGAAAAAGAAATAGACAACATTGATGTTCCTGATGTCACAGAAATAAAGACAGACATAGCCACCATTAAAGCTGATATAGAAAGCCTAGACAAAAGAATTGAGGAGATCAAAGATGACAACAAGAATCCTCTTGCTGGTTAGCATATTTTTAATAGGCTGTTCAACTCCATCTAAATTTATACCTATAGCAGAAAACTCTAGTTTGGAGTGGGATGACAGGTTTGACTCTGATGCATGGAGAGAACAATACAAAAAATGTCAAGCATTTTTATATGAAAGCCAAGAAGCTTGGGATTGGTGCATGGATAATGAGAAGTTGGTTTATGGGCAATGAGTAAGGTATTGCTTGGCATAGTTGCAGTTTTGCTTGCTATTTCATATTACTTATACAGTCAAAACCAAATATTACAATCTAACAATGTTGCTCTTGAAAGTGCAGTGGCAACACAAGAAGAAGCAATAAAGTCTATTCAAGCAGACTTTGAATTGCAAACACAACAATTACAAGACCTTAGTGTAAAAAGCCAAATTGCACAAAGAGAATTAAATAGATATACACAGTTTATACAGAACTATGAGTTAGCCTCAAAGATATTGGCTGACCCAGTTGAAATGGAAAGGAAAATAAATAATGGTACAAAGCATATCATGGAGGACATTGAGAAAATCAGCACCACTGTTGATGGTCTTGATAATGGCTTGCAGTTGCAGTCTACTTCCAACTAAACAAATACAGGTAAGTGCAAAGCCTATAGAAAGGCAGATAGTTCAACCTATCATGCCTAGAGAGATTGATTTAAGGCAACCTGAGTGGATTGCTGTTACACCTGAGAATTGGGAGGAGCAACTAGCAAAAATAGAAAAACAAGAAGGTGAATTGGTTTTTCTTGCTATGACAATACCTGACTATGAAATTATGGCTTACAACATGCAAGAAATTAAAAGATATATTACAGAACTTAAAGATGTGGTTGTGTACTATAGAAAAGTTACTACTAAAAAAGAGGAGGAATAATATGCATATATCAGATGCAGGAGTTGAATTAATTAAACATTTTGAAGGTTGTCCAACCAATGATGAGGGTAATTGTGTGGCATATCTTGATGCAGTCAATGTGCCAACCATAGGCTATGGACATACTAAAGGTGTAAAGATGGGTGATGTTTGGTCACAAGAGAAAGCCAATATGATGCTTGAAGAAGAGTTATTAGAGTATGAAGGACATGTAAAAAACTTGGTACAAGCACCTCTTAAGGAGTGTCAATTTTCAGCATTAGTAAGCTTTTGTTACAACTTAGGACCGACCAATTTAGGCAGTTCCACACTTTTGAAAAAATTAAATGCTTTTGACTATGATGAGGTGCCTGAACAAATACTTAGATGGGATAAAGCTGGTGGTAAAAGACTAGAGGGTTTAGCCAAGAGAAGGCAAGCTGAAGCAAGAATGTATGAAGGTTTGGATTGGAAAATTGATGGTATTGTGTAAAAATAAACTAACACTTGGTTTTGTATGTTTTTATCTCCTCTAAATGTTATCAAGTGTAATGGGAAACTAGGCTTCTAGTTTCCCACCCTAATTATGGATATAAGTCAAATAAAATCCTTTGATGCTCTATCTGATGATGAGCAAAAAAGAGCATTGCTTCTTATATCCAAATGGAAAAACATTAAAAGCCAAGAGAAATGTCAAGTAGACTTTTTAGAGTTTGTTAAATATCTTTGGGATGGGGTCATTCTAGGTAGACATCATAAAATTCTTGCTGAGAAATTAAATCGTGTTGCACAAGGCAAATGTAAAAGACTTATGGTTATGTTGCCTCCAAGACACTCTAAATCTGAATTTGCATCAACCTATTTTCCTGCATGGATGATGGGTTTAAATCCAGCACTAAAAATTATTCAAGCAACTCACACCGCTGAACTTGCTGTTAGGTTTGGTAGAAGGGTAAGAAACATTATTGATAGCCAAGAATATCAACATGTTTTTCCACAGATTTCTTTATCAGCAGACAACAAATCAGCAGGTAGATGGACAACAGATGATGGTGGAGAAGCCTTCTACTCAGGTGTTGGTGGTGCTATTACTGGTAGGGGTGCTGATCTTTTAATTATAGATGACCCACATTCAGAGCAAGATGCTATGTCACCTACAGCCATGGAAAGTGCATGGGAATGGTACACCAGCGGTCCAAGACAAAGACTACAGCCGGGAGGCACCATAGTTCTAGTCATGACAAGATGGAGCAGTAAAGATTTGGCTGGTAGGCTACTCAAAAGACAAACAGAAGAAAATGCAGATCAATGGGAGGTTGTAGAGTTTCCTGCAATTATGCCTGAGTCTGATGAGCCACTTTGGGGTGAGTTTTGGAAGAAAGAAGAGCTACTAAGTGTGAAGGCATCTTTGCCTGTAGCAAAATGGAATGCTCAGTGGATGCAGAACCCAACAGCAGAAAGTGGCAGTATTGTCAAAAGAGAGTGGTGGCAGAAGTGGGAGCTTGATGATATTCCTGCATGTCACACTGTTATTCAATCCTATGACACAGCCTTTTCTAAAAAAGAAACAGCAGACTATAGTGCTATAACCACATGGGGTATTTTTGACCCTGAAGATGGTACAGAGCAAGCCATTATACTTTTGGATGCTAATAGATACAGAGTTGACTTTCCTGAGCTTAAAAAAATTGCACTAGAAGAATATAAATACTGGGAGCCTGACATAGTGCTAATTGAGGCAAAAGCATCAGGTACACCACTTACTCATGAGCTTAGAAGAATGGGCATACCTGTACAATCTTACTCACCTAGTAGAGGTCAAGACAAGATAGCTAGGATGAACAGTGTGTCACCCATGTTTGAAAGTGGTATGATATGGGCAACTGATGATCAATTTGCAGATGAGGTCATTGAAGAAATGGCATCTTTTCCATTTGGTGAGCATGATGATTTTTGTGATAGTTCCACCATGGCTTTAATGAGAGTTAGACAAGGAGGCTTTATCCAACTAAAATCTGATTATGAAGATGAGGTTACATTTGATAGAGGGCAACTAGCTTATTATTGATGAAAATATATATAACTAAATTTTTACATGATGACAAAGAATACAGCGGTCCAAACATCTATGCTGAATCAGTAGAAGATGCATCAATCATAGCAGAAGGAGAAGGCTATGAACTTGTAGGTGAGTTGACAGACATTATTGCTTTGCACATGGAAGAGGAAAAAAGAACAATACACTAATATGGTTACAGAAAATAAATTAGGCACAGAAAATAATCCTGACATTGTAGATCAATCAAAATCTATAGACATACCACAAGACACACCAACCTTTGATGAACAATTATTAGACTCACTTGAAGTCACCATCACTGATAATGAAATTATATTGGATGAAGCTCAAACCATGGAAGAAGAGCTTGCATTCGATAGCAACCTAGCAGATTACCTTGATGATAATACTCTTGGACTATTATCAAACAAACTTATGGGTGACATAAACTCAGACAAAGAATCAAGAAAAGAGTGGGAGAAAACCTACACAGATGGCTTGAAATATCTTGGCATGAGGTTTGATGAGCAAAGAAGTCAACCATTTGAAGGTAGCTCAGGTGTTATTCACCCAATACTAGCTGAATCAGTAACCCAGTTTCAAGCACAAGCTTACAAAGAATTACTGCCAGCACAAGGACCGGTCAAGACACAAATAGTAGGACAAAGAACAGCCAATGTAGAAATGCAGGCTGAAAGAGTGGCAGAGTTTATGAATTACTACATCATGAACAAGATGCCTGAATATGACCCTGAATTAGATCAGCTATTGTTCTATCTACCCTTATCAGGCAGTGCTTTTAAAAAAGTTTATTATGATGAAGCACTAAAAAGACCTGTATCAAAATTTGTGCCTGCTGAGGATTTACTGGTGCCTTATGAAAGCACAGACCTACTATCAGCAGAAAGAGTCACCCACATGGTCAACATGTCTAGCAATGAAATAAGAAAATTGCAAATAGCTGGATTCTATAAAGATGTTGATTTGTTAGATGATGATGTAAACATCACTGATGATGTCACAGATGAAATCAATAAAATTCAAGGCATAGAGCCTAATTATGGTGATAGTGCTGATAGAAGAATATTTGAAATACACACCATAGCTGACATAGAAGGCTTTGAGGATGTAGATGAAAACAATGAGCCAACAGGTCTTAAGTTGCCTTACATCATTACCATTGACGAATCATCAAGAAAAATATTGTCTATTAGAAGAAACTATCTGCCTGATGACCCAATAAAAAACAAGATTAATTACTTTGTACAGTATAAGTTTTTACCGGGTCTTGGTTTCTATGGACTAGGCTTATCACACATGATTGGTGGATTATCCAAAGCATCCACATCAATCCTAAGACAATTAATTGATGCAGGTACTTTAAGCAACCTACCAGCAGGATTTAAAGCTAGAGGCATTAGAATTAGAGATGAGGCTTCACCACTACAACCGGGTGAGTTTAGAGACATAGATGCACCGGGTGGTGCCTTAAGAGATGCTCTCATGCCATTACCTTACAAAGAACCAAGCAATGTACTATTCAACCTGCTTGGCTTGTTAGTACAAAGTGGACAACGATTTGCAAGTATAGCGGACATGAACATAGGTGATGCTAATGCATCTATGCCTGTTGGCACAACCATAGCCTTGTTAGAAAAAGGCACCAAGGTAATGAGTGCCATACACAAAAGATTACATTATTCACAAAAAAGTGAGTTTAAAATTTTGGTTAAAGTTTTTGCAGACTTCTTGCCACCATCATATCCATATGAAACAGGCAGTGGTTCTAAAGAAATAAAGGTAGAGGATTTTAGTGAAGCAGTAGATGTCATACCTGTTTCTGACCCAAATATATTCTCAATGAGCCAAAGAGTTGTTATGGCTCAAGAGTTATTGACCATGGTTCAATCAAATCCTGAAATACATGGTGCAGGTGGTATATATGAAGCCTACAGAAGGATGTATTCAGCATTGGGTGTAGATAACATTGATTCTTTGCTACAGCCACCATCAGATAACAGACCCATGCCTACTGATGCAGGTATAGAAAATTCAGGACTATTACAGGGCATTCCTGCAACTGCTTTTCCTGAACAAAACCATGAAGCTCATATAGAGGCACACAAGTCACTATTTTTAACACAGGCTGTGCAAACCAATCCACAATTACAATCTTTAATCATTGCTCATGTCATGCAACATTTACAATTCTTGGCTAACAAACTTGCACAAGAGCAGATGCCACCTGAGTTAATTCAGCAAATAGAACAGCTTAGTGTTGAGTCAGCACAGCTAGAACCTGAGCAACAACAAGCTGTAAGCATGCAGATACAGACAATTATTGAATCTTTTGCATCACCTATATTGGCTGAACTATCTAATAACTTCCTCATGTCAGTGCAACCACCAGCACAGCAAGACCCATTGGTTGCAATCAGACAACAAGAGCTTGGTCTAAGAGACAAAGAAATAAACATGAAAGATGAGCAATTCAGAGCAAAAGAACAGCAAGATGCTATGAAGGAATCAGCAGAAATACAGATTGCTCAACAAAAGGCAGATCAACAAGCATCAGTGCAGGCTGAAAAGAATGACATTGCAAAACAAAGACTTCAGCAACAAACTGAGCTAAAATTAATTGATTTACAACAGAGGATGAATAAATAATGACAAGTTCTATAAATGAGAAAATTAAACAACAAATAAAAGAGAAGAAGGTAAAAGAAAAATTATCTTCTGAGGTTGTTGAAAATGTTATGGACTCAGAGCCAAAGCCTGAGCCTGTAGTAGAAGCAAAGCCTAAAGCAAAAGCTAAGGCAAAAGCTAAAGCCAAGCCAAAGGCAAAGGCAAAAGCAAAGCCTAAAACAAAAGCTAAGGCAAAAAAAACTGGAGGTAAAAAGTGACAGCTAAAACACAAATAACCATAAAAGGTCAAGGCAAAATACCACTTAGTCAACCAAAAAAAATTAAAGTTGACACATCACACAAGCCGGGCAACAGTGCTGGTGAGTCAAGAGGTAAAGGAGCCGCACTAAGAGGCAACAAGTTTAAAGGCATATTTTAAACATCAATGGATTTTTATGATCATGTCTCTTCTTTAAGGAGAGCAATCCAAGATAAAGAACAGCAGATTCTTGATGTTCTTACTTCAGGTGGTGTATCTGACATGCAAAAATATAACTTTTTAATGGGAGAACTCTCTGCATTAAATTATATTCGTGATAAGATAAAAGAACACTTACAAGGAGAGGAAGATTTATAAAATGACAAAAGAAGCCAAACAAGAAGAATCAAGTATTAATTTAGATAATGCCTTTGTTAAAGAGGATGATAGGGTATTAGACCCAACTCTTATTGACAAAAGCATACTAGAGCGTATGCCTCAGCCAACTGGATGGAGAATGTTAGTTCTGCCATACAAAGGTAAAGGCATGACAGAAGGTGGAATCCAATTAGTAAAGGAAACTATCGAAAGAGAGAGTCTAGCAACTGTAGTTGCTTATGTGGTTGCCATGGGACCGGACTGTTATAAAGACCCAAAAAGGTTTGAAAAGCCTTGGTGTCATGAAAAACAGTGGGTGCTTGTTGGCAGGTATGCAGGAGCTAGGTTTAAATTAGGAGATGAGAGTGAGGTCAGAATCATCAATGATGATGAAGTCATTGCAACCATCTTAAACCCTGATGACATCATATCAGTATAAGAGGATATAGACATGGAAAATCAAGTAGATGAAATTCAGGTTCAACTAGAAGAAGCTAACAATGATGCTGTTGAAGAGACAGTTGCATTAGATGAGGCAGAATCTACAGGAGTCAACTCAGGTGACTCTGATGATGAACTGGATAGATATACAAGAGGAGTAAGCAAAAGAATTAATAAGCTTACTGCAAAGTATAAAGCCGCTGAAGATAGAGCGGTACAAGCTGAAACTCGTTTTGCTCAAATGCAAAATGAAGTTAATGCTCTTAGAAAAAAGCAAGCTGTTTTAGATGAGAGTTACACCAGTGAGTATGAAAATAGAGTGAAATCACAAAAAGAACAAGCTGAGGAACTCTATAGAAAAGCTAAAGAAACCAATGACCCTGATCTTGAAGTAAAAAGTGTAGAGCTTTTGAACAAGGTTGCATTAGAAGAGGAAAGGGTGAGATTAGCAAAAGTACAATCTGAGCAAAATAGAGTTGTACAAGAGACTCAACAAAATGTAGTCCAAACTCCACAACCAGTGTATGATGAACCTAAGCCTGATGAAAAAGCAGTAGCTTGGGCTGAACAAAACTCATGGTTCCAAAAGGACAGAGTAAAAACATATACTGCAATGGGTATTCATGAAGATTTAACCAATGAAGGTTATGATGGTACTGAAGATGAATACTATCAAGAAATGGACAAAAGATTGCAAAAGGTTTATCCTGATTTAAGATCAGATGCTAATAAAGATGCAAACCCATCTGTGCAAAGGGTAGCATCTGCTTCCAATGGAAGTAGGCAACAAGCACAAGGCAAGAGAACAGGTATTAAGATTTCATCTGACCACCTCTCTGTGAAAAATAATATTAAGCCAAGAGGCATGTCTCAAACAGACTGGCTCAAAAGAATTGGTAAAGAAATTGTTAAAATTGAAGGGAGAACATAATGGATTTAGATAAAGTAGAACAAAATACTCGTTCATCTCGTGAAGAAGAGCAACACGATAAAAGTGCTAGAAGAAAACCATGGCAACCTGCAAGAATGTTAGAGACACCTCCTGCACCTGAAGGCTATCAGTATAGATGGATAAGGTCAGAATATGTTGGTGTTGAAGATAGGAACAATGTTTCTGCTAGGATGAGAGAAGGTTGGGAGTTCGTCAAACAAGAAGAAATCCCTGACTTCCCTTTACCCACAATAGAACATGGGAAACATGCAGGTGTTATAAGTGTAGGTGGACTGATATTAGCTAAAATACCAGTAGAAACTGTTGCTGAAAGATCAGATTATTACAAGAACAGAAACATTCAACAGAATGATGCTCTTGATAATAATATGTTTAATGAGCTTGATGGTAACAATAGATATGTTAAATATTCTAGTGATAGACAGTCTAAAGTTAATTTTGGAAAAAAAAGGTAGGATATAATTATGGCAAATAAAGATGCCTCTTTTGGTCTGAAACCAGCAAGAATGATGGGAGGCGCACCTTACTCAGGTGGGCAGTCTCGTTACAGAATTGCCGCTAACTATGGTACAAGCATTTTTCAAGGTGATTTGGTAAAACAAGTTACTGGAGGAGGTGTTGAAAGAGCCGCTGCTTCTTCAACTGTGCCTGTAGTTGGTGTCTTTAATGGATGCATGTATACAGACCCAACCACATCAGAACAGATATTTAGCAATTTTTACCCTGCAAGCACTAATGCTTCAGACATAATTGCATTTATAGTTGATGATCCTAATGTGGTTTTTGAAGTACAGTCTGATGACACTTTCCCAGTGGCAGACCTGTTTGGTAATTTCGATATAATCGATACTAACTCAGGAAGCACTACTACAGGGATTTCAGGTGTTGAACTGGACTTATCAACAGGTGCAACCACTACAACATTACCTCTAAAGGCTATTGATATTTCTCAAGACCCTGATAACAGTGATGTAAGTACCTCTAATACTAATGTAATGGTTGTTATTCAAAATCACATAGCTGGCGTTAAAGGCGCTGGTCTAGCATAAGGTAGGTAAACAATGGCAATAAGTAGAGCGCAACTAGCAAAAGAGCTAGAACCCGGACTAAATGCACTGTTTGGAATGGAATATGATGAATACTCAGGAGAGTACGAAGAACTATTCTCAATCGAGGACTCAGATAGAGCCTTTGAAGAAGAAGTATTGATCGTAGGATTTGGTGCCGCACCAACTAAAGAAGAAGGTGCTGGAGTAAGTTTTGATAATGCAGGTGAAGGTTACACTGCTCGTTATACACACGAGACAATAGCCTTAGCTTTTGCATTAACAGAAGAAGCTATTGAGGATAACCTATATTCACAGCTTGGCTCTCGTTATACGAAAGCTTTAGCTAGAAGTATGCAACACACCAAAGAAGTAAAAGGTGCAAATGTGTTAAACAATGCATTTGATACCAACTTTGCTATTGGTGATGGGCAACCTCTCATTTCTACAGCACACCCTTTAACAGGTGGTGGAACTGCAAGAAATAGGGCAACCACTATGGCTGATTTGAATGAAACTTCTTTAGAAGATAACATCATTGATATTTCAACATTTGTTGATGACAAGAATCTAACTATTGCAGTTAGACCTGATAAACTGATTGTTCCACCACAATTAACATTTGTGGCTGATAGACTGCTCAACACACCGGGCAGAGTTGGTACTTCAGACAATGACATCAACTCAATTAGAAATCAATCTTCTATACCAAATGGTTTCTCAGTTAATCATTATCTCAATGACCCTGATGCATATTACATCTTGACATCTGTGAATAGTGATGGTGAAGGACTCAAAATGTTTGAGAGATCACCAATGGAGACAACCATGGAACCTGAGTTTTCAACAGGTAACATTAGGTACAGAGCAAGAGAAAGATATTCTTTTGGTGTTTCAAATTGGAGAGGAGTGTTTGGTTCCCAAGGAGCTTAATATTCTCAACCATAAAAAAGGGGAGCTTTTGCTCCCCTTTCTTTTTCTGATATACTAATTTAAAACCAAGATAACTTGTTGTTTCAACTGACTTGGCAGACTTACTCCAAAGATGAAACAGCTACATTTAGTTAGGAGAACATTATGGCTAAATCAACATTTTCAGGTCCGGTCAAATCAATGGCAGGATTTATTACAGCAGGGGTTAATAGCTCTGTTTCTTTAACAGCAGACACAACTTTAACTGTGGATGCACATGCAGGAAAAATCTTGTTGTGTAATGATGCAGATGGTAAATTCACTTTGCCTTCTATTTCTTCAACCACACCAAGTGACCCTACAGACCCAAATCAAGCTAACAACATTGGTGCTTCATTCTTTTTCTATATTGAAACACTAGCTTCTGATCTTGACATTTTGACTGATGGCACAGATAAGTTTAAAGGTGCAGTAATCATTGGTATTGATGACAGCACTAAGAAAGCTTTTGTTCCAGCGGCATCTAATGATGTTATGACTCTGAATGGTACAACTAAGGGTGGTATTGTTGGTAGTGTTATTCAAGTAACAGCTATTGATACAGCTACTTATCTTGTACACAATTCATTATTAATTGGTTCAGGAACTATAGTTACACCATTTGCTGACGCTTAATAGGAGCTAATTATGGCAGATGCAGTAACTTCAACAACTATAGTAGATAGTGAAAGACTGGCTGTGCTTCAATTTACTAACACATCAGATGGTACTGGTGAATCAGCAGTAACCAAGGTTGATGTTAGTGCCTTAAATCCAAGTAGCAATGGGCAAACATGTACAGGTGTACATCTTGCAAAAATTTGTTACTCAACTTTTGGCATGAGTATTAAGCTTTTATGGGATGCTGACACTGACACTATTTGTTGGGATTTAAATTCTAACTATGCAGATTCAGAAGATTTTTCTGAATTTGGTGGATTGGTAAATACAGCAGGTACAGGCAAGACAGGTGATATCAAGCTAACTACAGCAGATCACTCTAGTGGTGACTCTTATGTAATTGTGCTGACACTTATCAAAAGCTATGGTTGATATTTTTTGTAGCAATGTTTCGACATTGCTACATTTTTGAATATGGCTAAAGAAAGAAAACAAAAGCCAATACCAAAAACAACTAAAGGTAAGGGTGCAAATTATCGCCCTACCAAAAAGGGTGCTGGTATGACAAAGGCTGGTGTTAAAGCTCACAGAAGAAAAAACCCCGGCTCTAAGTTAAAAACAGCAGTAACTAAAAAGAAAAATCTGACAAAATCAGAAAAGGCAAGAAGAAAGTCTTATTGTGCTAGAAGCAAAGGTCAGATGAAGAAATTTCCGAAAGCGGCTAAGAATCCCAACTCAAGATTAAGGCAGGCTAGAAGAAGATGGAGATGCTAAATGGCAATACCTAAAAATGTAAAAAATCCAAGTCTATACAGCAAAGCTAAAGCAAAGGCTAGAGCTAAGTTTGATGTCTACCCTAGTGCATATGCAAATGCATACATGGTTAAAGAATATAAAAAAATGGGTGGGCAATACAAAAACAAAGGTGGAATTATGGAAAAAAGTTTAAAGCCAATACCAGCAGACAATAAAGGTTTGCCAAACCTACCCTCTAAGGTTAGAAACAAAATGGGGTATATGAAAAATGGTGGCTCTGTTAAGTCTTTTATTGCAAGAGGCTGTGGTGCTATTGACCCATCAAGAAGAAAGAAAACCAAAATGCGAATGTCATAATGGCTAAGGGTGGTGGACTAAGAAGTTGGTTCAAAGAAGATTGGGTAGATATTGGCTCACCTAAAAAGGGTGGTGGTTTTAAGAAGTGTGGCAGATCAAAAACCAAAGGCTCAAAAAGAAAATATCCTAAGTGTGTGCCTAAAGCTACAGCTAATAGGATGACTAAATCACAAATTAAATCTGCTGTGCAAAGAAAAAGGTCAAAGAAACAAGGTGTTGGTGGCAAGCCTACCAATGTAAAAACCTTTACTTCAAGAAAAAGAAAGAAGTAATGCTGACACAAGATCAGCTACAATCTGAAATAAGAGCTTGGTCAAGTGAAGCTTTAGAGACAAAACAAGATAATGGTCATGCAACATGTCCATATGCAAAAAACACTTGGAACAAACAAAAAGTAAAGATACTTAAATCAAAAGATATTTATTGGGAAGATTTGTTTAAGTGTGCTTTAGATTTTCCAAAAGATTATGATGTAGTCATATATTGTGATTTCAATGTTGATTTACCTGTAGAAGTATTTGATGACAGGCTTAACCTATTCAATACTTTGTTTAGCAAGAATAATCTTTGGCTAATGGGTTTTCACCAAGATCACACTGCTAAAAGCATTGTAGAAGAAGATGATTTTGAGCCAATGTATGAGGATGCTTATAATATGGTCTTTATGCAGGGTTTAAAAGAATTAAACAATGCTTCACAAAATTTAGCTGACTTGGGTTATTATAGTAATTGGACAAAAGAGGAGTATGATAATATTTTAACAAGATGGAGTATTCAAAATGAAGAAAAATAAATCAGGAATAAAAAAGAACATTGCTGGTGGCTCTAACATGAGAAGAGCTAGACAAGGTGCTGTTGTGCCTATGATGAAAGGTGGTGTTGTTAAATTAGCTGGTGGTGGCATGGGCAAATCAGGAGTCAAGAAAATGGCTGGTGGTGGTAAATCAGGAGTCAAGAAAATGGCTAAGGGTAAAAAATCAGGAGTCAAAAAAATGGGTAGGGGTGGCAAACTCAAAAAATAATTTATGGCTACATCAGATTCAAAAAACTTTGAGTTAGATGTTGTTGAGTATATTGAGGAAGCATTTGAAAGATGTGGACTTGAGCTTAGAACTGCATATGACTTAAAGACTGCAAAAAGGTCTCTTAATCTTTTATTAGCTGAATGGTCTAATAGAGGTTTAAACCAATGGACTATTGCTAGTAGTACAGCCTCAATGGTGGATGGTACAGCAACATACAACATTGATGATACAAACACTACTGCACCAATAGATGTTTTAGATGTGTTTATAAGAGAGACCACAGGAAGCACAAACTCTGATATACAAATGACAAGGCTTTCAAGAAGTGAGTATTCTGCTATACCTGATAAAGGCACCAAAGCAAAGCCAATGCAGTTTTTTGTTGATAAGGCATTGACACCAACTATTACTGTTTATCCAACACCTGACAAAAGTTCAACATACACAATTCACATGAATGTCCTTACAAGGATGGATGATGCTGATTCTTGTTATGACACACTTGAAATACCATTTAGATTTTACCCTTGTTTAGCCGCTGGCTTGGCTTACTACATATCAATTAAGAAAAGTCCTGATAGAACAAGCTTTCTAAAGCAACTTTATGATGAAGAATTTTTGAGAGCAATGTCACAAGATGAGGATAGAGCATCAGTGAGAATAACTCCTGATGTATCATCATATAACTTCTCGTAATGGCTTTTGCCTCCAATAAAAATCCTTATGCCATATGTGATAGGTGTGGCTTTAGATATTTTTTAAAAGAGCTTAGAAAAGAATGGAATGGTTTAAAAACTTGTCCTGAGTGTTATGAGCCTAAACACCCACAGCTTGAACCAAGAACTAATGTCATAGACCCACAGGCAGTAAGAGAGCCAAGACCTGATAACTCAGTAATACCCACAGATTTTATAGTTAGAACAAATGTTGGTTTAGGTATTGTTGGCTCTGTTTTGACCACACCAACTGAGATCACATCAGGCTTAGGAACAATAACAATAAGTGGAGCTACAGGCACAACACCTTCACCATCACCATCTCCAACACCTTCACCTACACCAGCACCCACTCCATCACCTTCTATTACTACATATACTGTAACTGTGGCTAATTATTATGGAGCAAATTATTATTATATTGATGGCTCAAGAGCGGCTACACTATCTTTCACTGAGGGCAATACTTACAAATTTGATCAATCAGATAGCACAAACAACAATCATCCATTAAGATTTTCAACCACATCAAATGGCTCTCATGCAGGTGGCTCAGAGTACACAACTGGTGTAACAACCAATGGCACACCCGGTTCAGCAGGTGCATATACACAGATCGAGGTTGCAAGTGGAGCGCCAACTCTTTATTATTATTGTACAAATCATTCAGGTATGGGTGGTACCATTAACACTAATTAGTGTTATAATTAACTTATGAGCTTAACACTAGCAACACTCAAATCAACTGTTCAAAATTATTTAGAAACTGATGAGGCTACATTTGTAACCAATTTGAATACTTTTATTCAAAATGCTGAAGATAGAATACTTAAAAGTGTACAACTTCCAAATCAAAGAAAAAATGTAGATGGCTTGTTTACATCAAGTTCAAGGTTTTTAACCACACCCACAGATTTCTTAGCTCCATTTAGTTTGGCTATTATTGACTCTAATAATTATTACTATTTAGATTTCAAACATAATTCATTCATTAAAGAATTTTCTCCATCAACCAACTTCAAAGGCAGACCAAGGTTTTATGCAATTTTTGATGATAATACCTTTGAGGTTTCACCAATGCCTGATCAAAACTACACAGCAGAATTACATTATCTCGCCAAGCCTCCATCTTTAACCACACAAGGAGATGCAGGTACAACATGGCTTTCAACAAATGCAGAAGAAACATTGTTATATGGCACCCTCATAGAAGGTGCAATATATTTAAAGTTACCTGCTGATGACATAGCACAATATGAAATCAGATTTAAAGAAAGCCTAGCTAGACTTAAAAATCTAGGTGAAGGCAGAGACACAAGAGATGAAATGCGATATGACTCTCTTAGAATTAATGTAAGTTGAATAAAAAAGATACAAAAGATAAGCCAATTAAAAAGCTTGAAGGCAAGACTGTAGCTATTGTTGGCTTAGGCAAAAGCTGGTTTGAGTATAATTTAGCCGCATCACATGGAGATCACTTTGATGAAGTGTGGGGTATCAATGCTGTAGGCTCTGTTATATACCATGATAGAACCTTTATGCTTGACCCACCTTCAAGGTTTTTAGACAGTGATGATGCTGGTGGTCAAACACATGGCATGGTTAAAATGCTTAAAACTGGTGATAAGCCTATCTATACTTGTGAGCTTGATAAAAGATGCAAGAATCTAAAGCTTTATCCTATTAAGCAGGTTGTACAAGACTTGCAATGCTCATACCTCAATAACACTGTTGCATATGCTTTGGCTTTTGCACTGTGGAATAAAGTAGGTGCAATAAGAATTTATGGTGTGGATTTTACTTATAGAGGTAACCTACACTTTGCAGAATCAGGTAGAGCATGTGTTGAGTTTTGGTTGGCTAAGTGTATGTTTGCAGGCATAGAGGTAGGCATAGCACAAACATCTACATTGCTTGATACCTGTGTGCCACTCAGTGAAAAGCTTTATGGCTATCATAGATTAAGTGACCCCATGCTTCCTTTGGTTATGAATGATGAACTTATTGTCAGAAAGAATAGTGAATTGACCTACAATGAAAAAGAAGTAGAGCCTATGTTGATAGGTAGACATGATGACAAAACAAGTCCAGTAGAGCCAAAGGAGTGGTAAATGCTTGAGGATTTTGGTGCATCAAACCTTGGTTTAATATCTGTCAAGACAGAAACAAACAAGGGTCATGACCCTGAATGGTGGGCAGAACAACTAACCAATAGAATCTGTGGCATATCAGAAAATGCCGCTCCACATGTGAGGCAACAAGCTGAGGCATACAAACTAGCAATTTACAATACAATACTTTATTATATTAAACAGGCTATCAATAGTGAGAGATGTACTATTCAAAACTTGCTTATTAGCCAAGGACACGAGGATTTAGCAAAGATTTTTAAGGAGTTAAAATAAAATGGCAATATCATCAACATTAACAACAAGTTTCAAAAAGGAACTGTTGACTGCTACTCATAATTTTGCAACTAATGGTAATGCTTTCAAACTTGCACTTTACACAAGTTCAGCAACACTTGGAGCTACCACAACTGCATTTACAACAACTGGTCAATCAAGTGGTACTAATTACACATCAGGTGGTTCTGCCCTTACTAAGGTAGCACCCACAAGCTCAGGAACCACAGGGTTCACTGATTTTGCAAATTTAACTTTTAGTACAGCTACAGTGACAGCTAGAGGATGTATGATCTATAACGATACTAATGGCGATAAGTCAGTAGCAACCATAGATTTTGGTGGAGACAAAACATCAACAGCAGGAGACTTTACTATAGTCTTTCCAGCCGCAGCCGCCTCGACAGCTATCATTCGTATTGCCTAGTATGAAATGCCTTTTGCAAAGTTTCAATTTAAGGCAGGGATAGATCGAGAGGGTACAAGCTACACCAATGCTGGTGGATGGTTTGATGGCTCTCTTGTTAGATTTCGCAAAGGCTTTGTAGAAAAGATAGGTGGTTGGGCAAAAAATACCACCAACACTTTTCTTGGTACAAGCAGAAAGCTTTTTGGCTGGATTGCATTAGAAGGCACTAGGTACCTATTCTTAGGTACTCATTTAAAAACTTATGTAAAAGAGGGTGATAATCTAAATGATGTTACACCCATTAGGCTTACCACATCAGCAGGTGATGTAACCTTTTCAGCAACCAATGGTGATGCCACTATCACTGTTGCTGATACCAGTCATGGTGCAGTACAAAATGATTTTGTAACCTTTTCAGGAGCATCATCTTTAGGTGGCAATATTAACTCAAATGTTCTTAATCAAGAATATCAAATAGCAACCATTGTCAATGCAAACTCTTACACAGTTGAAGCAAAGAATACCAGTGGAGTTACAGTTACAGCCAATGCCTCTGACTCAGGTAATGGTGGCTCATCTGTGGTTGGCACCTATCAAATAAATACTGGCTTAGATAACTTTGTGCAATCTACAGGTTGGAGTGTTGGTGCTTGGAATACTGGTTCCTTTGGCTCTAGCACAAGTATATCTGAGACCAACCAGTTAAGGCTTTGGTCAGCAGATAACTTTGGTGAAAATTTATTATTTAATAATAGGGGTGGTAGTATCTATATTTGGGAAGAGTCAGATGGTGTAACCACAAGAGGCAAAAACATTACTGCCTTATCAGGTGCCAATCTATCACCCACAAGAGGTTTACAGGTTATAGTCTCAGATACAGATAGACATGTCTTTGTCTTGGGTGCTGACCCACTTAATGCAGGTGGTACAGCTAGAACTGGT
>Ga0208158_1000324_pt1 | contig 18033 bp, 6 predicted proteins | sample 8_EtaG_FD_184081 | JGI IMG/M metagenome (GOLD analysis project Ga0208158, IMG submission 184081) | Marine viral communities from the Subarctic Pacific Ocean - 8_ETSP_OMZ_AT15162 metaG (SPAdes) (version 2) | ecosystem: Environmental > Aquatic > Marine > Oceanic | place: Pacific Ocean | collected...
ATACACATTTGCTTCGTTCTTTGGTGTAATACCTAAATCTTTTTTAAACTGCTCTACGGTTTCTGGTGTAGGCTTTCTAAACTGCGGTTTTAGCCTTTTCATTGGAGTTTGACTTGTCAAACCCCTACTTCTTCCAGCTTTAGAGGTAACTCTTTGCTCATAAATCTCAGGGTCTTTACTAAGAGCTTTAGGATCAGTATAATTTTCGTAAAAATAATCTAATGGCAAACCTTTCAAACCAATAGCGTAACCATAAGTATCTCTTGATACCTGTATGTTTTCACCTATCTTATTTATATCAGCAGTTTTATCAGTTACATTATAGAGTGGCAACGTTTTAATAAACTTTTCCGCATTGTTTGGCGCGTTAAAAAACCTTTGTATGTTTTGAGCTTCGGCTGGGGCTGGCATACCTTCAGTATATTTTGTAACAGCTGCTAAATTAGCACCACCTTCCATAATCTTTTTAGCAGGTACTTCAAATATAAGCGCACCAACTTTGCCAGCATACTTAGATATTATACTTTTAAAGTTATCACCCTTAGCAACTTTAACTAAAGCTTTTATTTTATCAGCAACTCTATTTGCTATAGCAAAATCTTGTAGTATATTTATTTTTTGTACAAAAGTATCTTGAGTATTTGTAGTCACACCAGCATCACCAGTTACTTGTCTAGCTTCTGGGGCATCTAAACTAATACCTTCATCACGTTTTTCTAATGTTTTGGCTTTTTCAAATATAGTGTCATTTTTTGGTGCTATATTACCATAAACATGTGTTGAGAACTTTCCTTTTTTAGGATCATAGTTTTTTACGATAGCCTTGTAATACTCTCTAGCGGCAGACACAACATTTTCTCTTTTTATATCACCCTTAGCTTCGTTATATTTTAAAGCCTCAATAACCATAGCTTCGTATTGAGGTACTAAAGCATCTTCAGCGTTTTTAACTTGTCTTGGATTCCCACCTCTTTTTATTATCTTAATTAGTGCTTCAGGGTTTGATTTAGAAAACTTACCCTCAGTAACAGCTGTACCTTCACCAGCTAAAGCCATTGCTCTAGAACTTAATTTATTCTTTTTAATACTTTTGCTATAGTCCTTTAAGAAGTTGTAAGCTTGTCTACCATCAGCAAAGTCTTTTTTAATATCAAACTTTCTTAAAACCTCTTGTATTAGGTTTTTAATTTTACCAAAAATACCTTCGTTAAAAGTTATTTCATTTTTTTCTATAGCATCAGAAAACGCTGTAAATATTTCTTCAGAAGAAAATATGTTATCTCCTTCTAGTTGATAGTTATCTTTTAATCTTTTTCTAACAGCAGCATCTTGTTCTTTTGTTAAAACACTCATAAAGCTTTTACCAAGTTTTGCTCTATCTTCAAGACTTAAACCCTGCATGTGTTTAGCTAAAACACCGTGTAAAACCTCATGTGAACCAACAGATATTGCACCACTTCGACCAGCTACATCTTTGTTTATAATAATAGAATTACCAATTATAAAGCCATCAGATCCTTTAACGTTTTTCTTATAACCTAATTTATCTGCGGCTTCTTGCGCGGCTTGATCATTATCTACAACAATAGTTTCTTTACCTATTCTTTTCCCTTGAGTTTCTGCAAAAGCTATAGTTTCAGCTACACTAGCATCTCTTCTAGCCTTTCTAATGTCCGCGGCTTTTTGTGTTGTAGCTGCGTCAGCTGCCCCTTCGTATTTACCTATAATATCATTTATTTTCGCCTCTATATCTGCTAAGTTTTTTTCAGCACCCGGAACTTGGTTAATACCCTCTTTTTTAAGATCTGCCTTAGCATTGTCTCTTTGGAAAGCTAAACTTACCAGTGCTTCAATGTCTTTTTCATCTGTTATCTTGTCATCAACTTGAGACTTAGTTATAGCTTTGTTTTGTTTTTCTGTAGCTAATTTACCAACACCAGTAAAATCATTTTCTATTTTAATTTTAGCTTTAGCAATATCAATATCATCAGCTGTCTCAACAAACCTTTTCATTTCAGCGTAAGTAACTGGTTTTTTCATATCATTAAGATAATATGTAGGTTGTTTTGCAGATTTTAAAGCAGTAGCTATATTAACAGGTGCTGTTACAGTTCCAGTTATAGCTTCAAAACCAATTTCAGCAGCATCCATTTCTTGACCAGCCACAGCTCTACCAGCTATTTCCCCAGTTGCACCACCAACAGCCTCAACACCAACACCTGCTGCACTAGCTGCTAAGGTAGCTGTTTTAGCGCCTCTAGTAGCGGCAACCGCTCCTTTAGTAGCAACAAATGCTTTACCAGCTAAACCACCAGAAAAGCCTTCTATAGCACCAATAGTCAAACCTCTACCTATAGATTTATTTCTTATAGAGTTTCCTTTTGGTCCTTCTAATAATGCTTTAATATTTTCGTCTGTAAATTCTTTACCTTCTTTTTTAAGTTCAGTTTCTATTAATTCACCAAAAGTTAAAGCAGCTTCCATTGAAGTTGCTAAACCACCCATTGCACCAGCAACAGCGCCGGGTATTGCGCTAACACCACCAGCGGTAAAACCAATACCAGCCCCAGCAGCAGCTCCAGCTCCAACAGCGGCTAAAGAAGCTCCAGGAGAGTCAATTAACGTACCAACTTGAGTACCTAAAGATTGTACAAACAATTCTGGTAATAAACCTGGTTGATCTTTTACACCTCTAAAAAACGCAGACCAAGTACTACCTTCTTCTTTATATTTTTTTTGAAATTTATTCATACGTTCAGATGGAACGTGTGATTTAGATTCTTGTTCTTTGGCTTTCATGAACTCTTGTATACTTTCCATGTCTATATTAGAAAAGTCTTGAGCCATTAAGTCTGTAGCTTCACCAGTAGTACTAGCTGCGGCTATACCTCGACCAAACCAAGTTTGATCAAACCAGTCTACTGATGCCGATGAACCATCGTCCAATTGTGATCCCATATCGTCTTGACTCATCGTCGGATCTACCGTCGAGTCCTGTGCTTTTCCCGTATATCTTTCTATTACTAGTTTGATATTTTCTTCAGACTCCCCAGCGTCTATCATACGCTGAACTATAGTTCTTAATTCATCCATATTTTAATTTTTTGGGCTGCTATATTGGTTAATCATTCTATCAATTTCGTCTGTTTTACCTGCACTAGTGTTTTGTTGAGGTACATTACCTATCAATTGTTTTATTATTTCTAACATTCTTTTTTGATCAGAAGGTTTACTAGTATCAAACTCTTCGTTACCAATATTTACTCTATTTATGTTAAAAGGTGTAAAAGGTACAGTTGCTCTCTGAGGAACTTTATATTTTTTCAAAATATTGTTTATTGCAGTTTGTACCCTATTCTCATTTAAATTTTGAGAAAACATGTTTGAAATAGTTAAAGTATCGTCTTCTGTTAAAGAATCGAGCCCAGCGTTGTCACCACTACTGCTGGTTAAACCCTGCTCAAACGTTGAGGCGCTATTGTAAACTCTTTCGTCTGTCATAACTTGAAACGTAGTAAACATTTGTGGTTTACCATCTTCAGTTTCTCCTGATTGCCACTGTCCAGTTTCTTTTACCCAAGTGTAATTACCAAGTTCACCAGAGAAAACAGCTCCATCTTTGTTATTTGTCACGATGTCTATAACGTTAGATCTTCTTCTGTTTTGAACATCGGATGGTATATAGCGTTGTTTACCTTCAACAACTACATATTCTCCACTACCAGGTTTAAACACATTTACTTGATCACCTTCACCACCCGCTCCACTACCAGGTACAGGTGGTTTTTTGCTATACCCATACTTATATGCAGCTTCCATTTCTTTAACTGCGTATTCTTTAAAATAAGCTTTGCTAGCTTCGGGATCTTTTAAACCAATTATATTAGCAGTTAAGATTTTATAGTTGTCAGCGTTCATAGCTTCTTGGCGACTTATACCTTCTACACCATCTATGTCTACCATGCCTTCAGTAATTTCACCCGTCAACACGTTACCACCCGTTACTTCAAGCAAGGTATTGTATAAACCAACAGAATGCTCACCCTGCTCCCTTGTTATATCGTCAAAAAAAGAAGTGTTTGAATAGCCAATAGGAGTTCTCATTGCCCTTTTTAAATTAACAGGTTTGTCTCCCAATAAAAGATCTAAATTATTTAACGTCATTTGCTTCCTTTCAGGATCATACGTGCTGTTTAAGGCCCCATTACCAGCTTTGGCCTCTGCCTCTCTAAGATCAACAAAAGATTTCATCATAGCACCGCCATCTTTAACGTTAGTGGCTATACTTTCGTTAAATTCCTTTAGCGTCATTGTTACGGGTTCTTTAGTACCATTTGGATTGTCGGCTAACTCACCGTTTTCCTTGTATAACGTGTACATCAACTCGCCTTTTTCGTTACGGCTAAGTTTAGCCATGTTACCTTCGTTTGTAAACTTATTTTTTAAATTACTTTTAATAATAGCGTTTATTGTTTCTTCATTTTCTAAACCCGCTAATTCATAATCAAAAGTCCCAGCCGCGATAGCATCAGCCCCGACCTTAAGGTTTGCAACGGCATTATCGATATCTGCAAAAAGCTCTTGTTGTTTTGCTTTAAGTTCGGCTCTTTTTAATCTAGTCTCTCTATCACCAAACATTCCACCAAAAGTACCTAGTTCTTTAAAATCATCTTTAAGACCATATATTTCATCATAAAACATTTTAGCATCTTCTGGGTTCAAAGTAGCACCCTTAGCAACCATATCTGTAAGCTCTTGTGCGTTTTTCACCATCTCACTGCCAATAGCGGCCCCAACTTTAGCAATGTTACCCCACATTTCGCTAGAGGCTTCCATTGTTTTTGTATAACTATCAGCAGCACGCTCCAACGTATCGCTGTAATCCGCAGGCGTATTAGCCATCGCAGCTCTATAAGCTACACCTACTAACGTTGCATCTGCTCCTGGATTTAATTTACTTGCCATATTTATATTTATTTATTTGTTATCTAGGAATTAAACCACCTAAAGTACCTCCACCACCTAAATACCCAGCGCCTACTGTAGCAGCCGCGTTTGTTAACGTACTAAACATGTTATTTTGTGATTGTGCTCCATACATATCAGCTTGCATACCCATACCAGACATTTGATTTGATAAAGCACCTTGGTAGGCAGCGTTTGCACCAGCTAAAGCGCCATAGTCCATACCTAATAACGTTGCTTGTTGTTGAGCTTGAGCAGCTTGAACATCAGCAGCACCTTGCATTATCATTTGTTGTTGTTTATCAGCCCCAGCCATTTGCATTTGTTGAACAGCCATAGCTCCAGCTGCTTTTTGTCCTTGTAGTTGTTGTGCCCCTGTTGCTTGTAGTTGTTGTAACTGCATACCAGCACCTCTTTGTGTCATGTCTATTCTAGAACCTTCTTGCGCAGCTAACATTTGATTTTGTCTTTCTTGTTGAGATATACCAGCTGCTATTTGTTGGGATTGCATCGCACCTTGATTAGCTAATGATTGTGCTAAACCAGCAACACCAGAACTTCCAGCGGCACCTCTTAATCCTTGTAATATATTTGCTCTTTGCTGCTGTCCTTGCTGAGCTTGGAAATCTGCGGCGCGCATATCAACCGTCATATCTTCAAAACGGTTTTCCATACCCTCGTACATGTTCTCTAAACCAGCAAATTGGTTTTGTAAACCAGCGTAAGCATTTTGAGCTCCAGCATAAACGTTTTGAGCGCCAGCAAAAGGGTTGGTAAATTGAAAATCCTCATACTGTTGTCTAGTTTGATCAGCTCTATCCTGAGCAGTTTGCTGTTGACTTTTAAACTCATCAACTTGACCCTGAACCATGGCGTTCATCTCGTTCATCGTCGCGGTTTGCTTCCTCTTTGATTTCTTTCCAGTAAAGTCTCCCATATTATTTTTGTTTTATAAAGTTGTTTGTCAAATATTTAAAACCTTCGTTTTGCACCGGCATTAATATCCAGTCTAAATCTTTATGTATATTTGTCATGTGGTCATTCATGCATATTGTAAATAATTGCATTATACCAATTTTCTCTGCTTCTTTTTCTACTTTTTTTACTAAAAGTCTTATTATTTCTTTTCTATCTTTCTCCCTATACTTAGGGTTTGTAACTAAATAAGTTGTCCAACCTACTATATGTGGTTCCATTATAAATAAAAAGTAACAAGCAACTGGTACTCCATTTTTCTCTATAACAAAACATCTTTCATCTTTTGGTAAAAAAGCTCTTTGAACCGGGTTTAAACCAGTTCTCTTCCACCACCACTCCCACCATTCACAACAGGTTTCATAATCCCCTTCTTTAAAAGATCTAAAGTTTATATTGTCATCCATTTAATTTAATTTAAGTGTAATTCTATAGTCACACTTTTTGCTCTTTATTTACTACTAGGAACTATCTCTGAGCTAAGAGCGAATAATTCTGCTCTTTTATTAGAATGGTTTTCTAAAGTGACGTCTGCGTAATATCCTTTAACACTAGATTCGTTTATTTGAATTGGTTTTGAAAATAGAATGAACGGATTATCAGGTATTGGTAGTATAGCCGCGTCCACACTTGCGTTTATATAACCACTACCGTCAAATTCAGTGACCTCACCCATGTATACTGTATCACTTAAAATACCGTTGTTATCGACCGCGTAATATAATACGTCACCAACTTGTACAGACGAATTAATCGGTGTGAAAATAATATTTCCATTCGGCATTTGTGTTTCTGTAACTTGAAAGCTATCTATTTGTATTACTATATCTGGCATATTTTAAGATTGAGTTCCTACTGTTATTATTTTATCTATATCGAAATATATATTTCGATTAGAGGTTGGATATTTGTTTACGGTAATGTTTCCAGTTAAATTTACTGTTTTGTAGACGTAAGCGAAAGTTAAAACAGTTCCAGCTGTTAAAGTTTGCGCTAACTCTACCGTTATAGCGCCATCACTAGCCACCCCATTTGGATCTGGGGTAGCGACAGAAACAACACGGTTGTTAGATGTGTTATTAACATTAAAGCCTCTGTATTTTATAGTACTACCACCAGATATACCTAGTGTGTCGTTTAGTGTTATCGTTGTTGATGGTGTTAAATCTCCGTCTGAATCAGCTCTAACAGTTTGTGTTAACGGTGTGGTTGTTAGCGTTGTGGAGGTAAATTGTAAATCTACATCAATAGCATTATTTATCGCGCTCTTACCATAAGCTCTAAAGGTAAGTGTTATTCCATCCGCAAATGTTTGAGCAGAGCTAATTGTTAGCGTTTTAGTCGCTGTATCTATAGCCGAAACAATAGGTGTACCGGTTAAACTTCCAGAACTAACACCGGTTATAGTGCTACCAACACCTATATCCGTTAAATCATCAACTATTACAGAGGTACCGCTAGACACAGCACCATTAACAGTTTCTGTTGTTGTAAAATACCAATAATTTTCAGGTATAACAGGTAGTCCACTTGTAGTTTCGTTTGTTACTGTCAACCCATAACTACCAGCGTCAGCCGATCCATTCCAGTTATTAATATCCCAATTAAAACTAATGTTACTAACAGCGTCAATACTTCCGCTAGATTGCGTGGTCGGAAACGTTGCGTAGTTAACGGCATTACTAGTACCAGCGGTGAATGTTATCGTGGCATTAGTTCCTAGCTTTGTAATAGATTTAGTTATAACACCAGAGCTAACTGTAGTGCCCTCGGAAGGTATAAGTTTTATAACATAATCACCAGAACCTTCTGGAAAAACTATATTATTACGGTATTTTTTCTGACTCATCGTCACTATCAAGTTGCTACCTGGGTGATGACCATCCTCAAACTCTCTACTAGTAAAATTATAATACTTTTGAGTGCCAGTCTGAAGAGCTATCACAGTAAACATAGCGCCAACAACACCAACAACAACAAAATCTCTTGTTGTTGCAGCGTTAGGTATGTCAGTTGTGTTTATTTGTAAATTACTTATTTTTTTCATATTATTTTAAATGTAATTAATAACCACCACCACTAGAAGAACCACCACCACCACTAGAAGAACCACCACCACCACTAGAAGAACCACCACCACTACTAGAAGAACCACCACCACTACTAGAAGAACCACCACTAATCGTAGAAGCGAAACCAATTCCCTGCACGCTAAACCTTGAAGTATCTAGCGTATCAGCCGCAACACGTTTACCCTTGATGTACCCAAACCACTTACCTTCTTTTTCAACAAAATCTTTTAAACTACCAGCATCCATATCTGTTTTTATTTCCGTAACTTTCCAACCGTCTATATTACCACCTGACGTCCAGGCGTTAGCGTTATTGATCGTAATTGTGCTGTTACCAAATATATCCGTTGCTGCTGAGGGTTTAGTTACGTGCGCTTGACTACCCTCGTAATTCAACGTGTTAAACGTTTTAACTACAGAAGGCTCTGCATTTAAAACAGCTTTTATAGTTGATTCTTTAAACTCACCGTAGAAAGTATTATAGTTTTCAGCGGTTTCAGCGGTAGCGTCACCAGCTGGAACATAGTGCTGATATAACGCAGCATCTTTTAGCGTAAAGTATTTTTTAGATAAACTTAAACCAGCTTCAGGTATAAAGGACTTAAAGCTTGTCCAGCCATTCACGTCTTCGCTAAACGTCACTGTTGTTGGTGCGTAAACAGGTGTGTCATCTTCATTACCAGGTATTCCATCTGGACCTGGATTCATTTCTATATCATAAACTCTTTTCATTGATATGTTATCCACCCAACCAGTAACGTTATCTGAATCAGAATCATCTCTTCTAATTACAAAGGTATTAAGTAAAGCTTCTACACCCAAAAATCCTAACTCTGAATTAGCAGTATCCCAAAGACCGGTCCATCCAGGTGGCGTTGTGCTTCCATCACCAACACCAACAATCATAGTAACTTTTCTTACACCAGTATTACCTACCTCTTCGCTATTATCAATAACTCTCGTGTCAACGATACTACCGTTGGGATTGGTAACTGAATCGAATACGTTGCTAATATCTCCAATATCTTGTATCCTAAAACCATATCCCTCGCTATTAAAATAGTACATCATTAAAAGTCCACCACCAGGATTACCACCTTTATCCTCCATTTTATACGTAAAGCTAACTTCGTACTTTTCGTATCTATTTATGGGTTTGTCTATAAGTTGGTTTGCTGTTATAACCTCCGTAACACCCGTTGAATTTGGATCAAATGTTGGGCAGTTTTGAAACTGTATTTTACCATCGGTGGAGTTGTCTCCATCCCATATAATATAATCATCTATAGTAGGCTCGAATCCGTCAAAGTTCCAGGATGCAACAGTACCACCCTCAAACAACTGTGTTTGGTTTGTTAGGGTTATACCACTAACATTAGCACTCAATGGATTAGACGTGTCTGCGTTAAAAAATCTAATCATCTCTGCATAAGTAGAGCTTGTTGCTGTGTCAAGATTGGTATAACAATCAAACGCATCATAATTGGTGTATGGTGTGCTTGGTGACGAAGAATGAACTACATCCCAACTAGAGCTATCGTCGTCCGCTCCATTCATTCCAAACGTAATTTCATAAAACCCTACCAACCCTACTTCTAAACCTTTAATTATCATACCGTCAAATTCACCTGAGTTTACGCTGTCACCTATAGAGTTTGAGACAGCAACTCCTAATTTACCAACAGCCGCTCCAGTTCTAGGATTTGGACCAACAGTAAACTTAAGTGTCCAGTTAGGATCTTGAGCCGGGGTAGTATCAACTGTTGTTGGTATTACATTTTGAAATTTTTGTGACCAACTCTCGCCACCATAAGCATTCTCCCAACAAAGTTTCTGAGAATGATAATACACGTTTGAGTAATCGTCTGTACTAGAGTTATAAACTCCATCTGAAAAAGTGTGTAGTTGGTCATGAGTACCGTTACCAAAGTCTATATCCCAATTTGTAGCCGTACCAGTACCATTAACGTAGTTTATTTTTTTAGATATTATTTTACTAACGTATATTTTATGATTTTTAAAGTTGTAGAATCTTAAGCTAAAATAATCTAAATGATCATTAGCAACGTCACTACTAGGGTGAACTTGGTATATAGCTCTTAAAACCCATCTGTTATCATCATATTCTGTTCTATAAGTTGGTACTAACGAAATGTGAGCAAAAGTTGAGCCCCCAGTTAAAAGCCCAACTCCATTTTCATCAACAGGGTCTCCAGAGTTTATCGACCCGAATAAACCTCCGTCCGCAACACCTGGAATATAAATCATACCATCATGGCTTGAGCCCGTGCCAACACGGTTACCAACATCTGGCATATTATTTGGATCTTTATTATCATTATCTGACCCATTATCTGCATATTCAAGATCAATAAAATACCATTGCCCAACAACATATGGATCACCACTTATATCGCAATGGATTGCGTAGGCTGAGGATGATGTGTTAGTAACTTGAGGTTGTTGTATTCTCCAGTAATTACTTTTAACATCGGAGTATGTTTTAGGCACTGGATTACCCGCGGTTCCACTTCCTTGAGCGGTAAAATTGTTTTCACCTAAAGTAAAACCGTTTTGATTAAAAGGCCATGTCTGTGCGTTGCTCGGTTGCGTGTCTGCGCCTGTATTTATATCAAACCCTGGTGGAACTCTAAAGGTATAACCTCCTTCTGAGAAGTTTGTACCTTCATTGTGGTTACCAAACCAATTACCTATTTTAGACGTAATCCACTGATCTGTGCCGCTATTATTATAACCACTACCAGTACCAACATTATTGTTAAAACTCCACTCGGTAATAGCGCCATGTTGAACTTCAACCCAAGCTGGGACGTCGGCACTAGGTACGTTGTCTAGATTACCTCCAGCGTTTTGAGCGTTGGTTATTTGAACTTGATTTAAAATCCAATTAATACCGTCAAACACGGCGTTGGGAAGTAAGTATCCATTGTCGTCGTAAAGATTACCACCGCTAACCGTGTATTGTTCATCTATTCCTGTTTCAGGATCATTAAAATATATAATCTCTTCAACCTCATCCTCGTGTGGAGCCACAACACCAAAACCTTTTTTAATTCTAACGTCTGCTATTTCCCAAAGTTGATTTCTTAAAGGGTAAATACCCGTGGGACTAGTGGGGCTCGCGGAAGATATTAGTTCTAAGTCATCATAATTAACCGTAATTGCGGGTTGAGCATTACTTATTCTTATTCTAAGATCGTTTATAACTTTAACCTCCTCAATACCGTCACCACTACCTATGTAATCACCGTTGGTGTCCTGCTGGCTCGGGTCTCTAAACTTAAAACTCGCACCAACAATTACAGTGTGATCTAAGCCGGACCCCGATGGACCTAAAGCAGTAATGGATGATGTGTTTGGAAACGTAATTGCCGAAACGGAACAAGCCGAACCACCAATAGCATGATACTCCGAACCTTGAGACGAATAACTGGTAGGATTCGACCCGGTATCCGTGGCACCTTCAAAATCTCCACCCATATCCTCAGGTCCTGTTTGCTGATATGCGTAGGGGTTGTAAGTACCTTGATTCGATTGTAAACTATATTGTGATATATAGTCACTATCAACAATCCCGTTTCCATCATATAACTCTATTTTTGGTTTAATATAGTTATACCCTTTTTTTTCCAAGTCAGGGTTATACATTTGATTGGGACCCTGTGTTCTGTAACATTTCAATGTAACTTGAATATGTATTTCGTCACCGTTGAAAAAGGAGCTGTGATCAGCGTCGCCTGGCGTTCCAGGTGCATTGTTATAATTAAATAATGATGGATGATCAGCATGATCTGGTGAGTTGTTACCAATGTTTTTAAACTCAACATAAGAATTACTAGGGTTTGGCCTGTCAAAAACAATGGCTCCATCAGTACCTCCAAAACCCCCTACAACACTGGTTCTTGTTATACACCTAGATACTTTTCTTGCTGTTGCAATGCCACCAGCAGTTGACCCGGAAACATGCAAGTATTTCTCCACCTCTGGATCATAGCCGCCAGGCCAAGAGCCTGAATTGGAAGCATACCCATCTTGCGCCATCGGCCAGGACAGTGGGCTATTAGAAGTATCTGATTCGTTTATAGCAACTCCGTCAATAACTCTCTTGATAACACTAAAAGCTTGTGCATCCGCATAGTTGGTAGCACTACCTCCAAACAAATCAGAACCTACCTGAGTAAACCTTGGGTCATACCACCAACCATCATCACTCCCTGGGGTCACCTCATAAGTAGCGGGCTGCCAAGCTTCGAAATCCTGGAAAGTATACTCTGTCGCTACAACCGCAGTTGGAACAACGTTTGATTGTTGAAAGTGACCAACAGGTATTTCAGCGTGATTAGTTACGGTAACAGTGTTTTTAAACATACTACTTGAATTCCCAAAATCAAAACCACTGTTATCTGGAAAATCAACAGTGTTCAAAGAAGGGACGTAACTATCTCCACTACCTACCAAACCATTTTCTATGATATTTAAATTTGTTACGTCAATAGGAGCGCTATCAACACCTTGTTTAAAAGCAGTGTTGAATATAATATTTTCAGTGTATGTGTTTGATAATGTTATATTGTAATTTTCTTTATAACTATCGTAAGTACCAATTAACGACGTGTAGATTGGTAAATTATCTCTAAACCAATCATGCATTCCAGCTTTTGATATAGGTGTTAAACCATCTTTTGATAATCTTAATACCGCTCCCCTAGCTTTATCTGTAAAATATGCTCTATAAGATTCTGATGCAAATGATTCCGGGTTTTTAGAAATACCAAAATTACCAACAAAAGGATTTGCATCACCTAAAACATTGCTACTAGATATTAATTGTGGATTACCATCAGCATTGTAAATAGCATCTTTGTTCGATGTAATCTGTATTACTCTATCCTCACAGAACGCGATTAAACTAATTCTTCTTTGGAATAACTTTTGAATACTACCGTAAGTTGGATTTAAATCTTTCGTGATCTTCTCGGCCATTATAAACTGATTTAGATCATTAATACCAGAGTTAGAGTTATATATACCAGAATATATTAAACCGTGCGATCTGCGCTCTTCCTTGTATGTCTGCTGTGTTGTAGTTGATGCTTTAACTCCGTTTGTGATAAACATTTCATTGAAGTCGTCTCTAATTCTATTAGATTCTAAACCGTTTCCGAAGGAGAAACAATTGTACCAAGCGAGTCCAGTTCCAATAACATCTCCAATATCTTCCTTAAACACAAAATTAGGTTTAAACCCAGTGAGTTCTCCTATTAACTGCTGACCACCAGCCTCAGCAACAGTGTAACTACCATCTTCTCTAATAAATTTAAACGCAGTATTAGTATAATCTATTTCATTATTTCCATCACCTCTATTAAAACCTGGGTAAAAAGTAGCTTCAGCACCATCCCATGATTCTAAGTAAACATCGTTCAACGCTTGCTGCGGTGTTGCATTAATAATTTCAACTTTACATCCAATCGGAGCAAATAATTCATTTGTTTTTTCATTAATTCTAACAGGTATATTACTACTAGCTTCGTAATATATATCTAAATCTACCTCTTGTTTTTTAGGGTCAACTTCCCATATTGCTGGGAATTTACTTAAATCAGAGAGTAATAAATCCTGAACTGGATCTAAAAACTCAATATCCATATAATCGTTATTCGCTAAATCACCAGACATACCGTTCACATCCCCAGTGTTCATGTTTAAAGGACTACCCATTGTGTTGCCCTGAGCGTAATGAGGGTTTTTGTCAAGTTCAATTATATAACAAAGTCTTCTATTGTGAGCGGCTCCAAATTGCTGAATTTTTCCACAAAACCCCTCCCCTGTAAAAGCACCTGAAAGGTCGTCATCTCCATTCGCATTACCACCGCCATCGGGACATGTATCCAACCAGCGTAAACCAGCTTCTTCAACGCTTTGATAAGCTATATGTTGTAGAGTTGTTAGTTCATATCCTTCACCATCAATATACCTATTATAAGGTTTTCTCCAAGACGTGTGATTATACAGTTTTTTTATCGTAACTTTTTTAATAGTATAAACAGCATCATCGATCACGTTGATAGTACTGGTAGTTGAGTTGTTTTTGTTAAATCTAAATTTAGAGCCTGGGTATAAATTTCTAATAAAGTCACGTGTAGTATTTCCAGGATCACCTACATAAGTTCCATCCGCTCTATGTAAAAACGTAGGATCCCACTGTCTTTCGTGTAATTCTCTATAATCTAAATCATAACCAAAACCAACACCTGGCCCCGGTGGCTCTGGTAAGTAATCGTTACTACCATCATAATTACCTTCCATCGGTAGGTGCTGATGCTTTATAGTTCCAGTTCCAAATCTTTGACCTGGCGTTTCACCTGTAAACACTCCACCTCCCCATATACCTTGTAAATTATTCATGTAAGCCCCTTCACCATAAAGCATCGCGGTGTCTGTTTCTAAATCCCAATTCCCATCGTGTAAATCTTTTCCAGGAGCAAAGAACGATAAGTGCATAAAATGCCTATCCTCTTCACCGTTGTCTGAGTAAGTTCTCGTGTCGTCTCCAACACCATAATCAGTTCCGTTTAAACCACTAAACCATCTTCTAGGGCCAGTCGCGTGATATTCGTTTGTTGTGACTAAACCTTCTAAACCGTTGATATGATACTCTTTGGAATAGTTAATATGGGGGGTGCCAGCGCTGGTTAAAAATTTATACCTACTAACATTTTGTAATGGACCAACCCAACCGTCAATTTTCAAGTTTTCATAATCTGGATTTCCGGCTAAATATTGGGATGTCGAAATTAAATTGTTTTCATACCATGCTGATTGAGCGGGTATAATTTGAACAGCGCCATCACTTGTTTCCACCTCGTCCGCTGGTGTTATAAGGTTTGATGTATCCCCAAACTCTGATAACCACGTTTTCAAAGGTGGGTAACTCCAAGATGAACTAGTTGGAAAATAATCAACAGGTGTATTCTTGTCAGCCCCAGACCAAGTTACACAACAGTATTTAGCGTAGTTACTAGCTTCACTTTGTCCAGCTATCATGTGCATTGCATCTACGAAAAACCTAGGTTTACCATCTAATTCTTCTAATATACCACCCCAAACACCATACCAATCTGAAATTCTTAACGCATCGATTGGACTATAACCAGTGTCAGCACTCGTGTTTTGATCTCCGTTAACATCAGTGTAGCTCATGTGTATGTGATTTGGCACATCAGGATTAGCAGTGTTGTAGGTGTGATTAGCATCATAACCGTAAAAATTAGTAAGACCGTAGTCACTAAAACCCACCCTCGGATCTCCCTGTACGCTTTGGATATCGTCGTGCCAGTACCAAACACCTTGTTTTGCTGTAACTTGATATTTATCTAAATTACTAACTTCCTTACCAGTTTCAATTACACTAGAAACTTGGTTTTTAGATATTTTTACAAAGAATTTTCCAGAGAAGTTTTCGTTATCTTTTAATTCTCTTTTTTCAATTTGAAACTGTAAGTTAGTTTTTAAACCACCACCACTTAAACCAGCAACAGCAGCGTCTTCTGCTGTTATCTTTCTTTCAAGGTTTAATACGTAAACACTGGAAAGTTTTGCACCCCCAACGATCTTATATCTTGAAGATGATTGTTCATTACCATTATCGTCTTCGTAACGCCAAGACATATAAAGATCTTTTGTTTTAAGTGGCATGTCATCAACACCAGTACCGCTGTCAACATCTTCTAGTGGAACTCTATAGCCATTTTCTCCTTTCCATGAGTCGTGTATAATTTTTATACTATCTACTTCTTTATCTATTCTAGAATCACCATCATGGAAAATTCTATTACTACCACCAGTAAAAAAATAATTACTAGTACCATACTGGCCGTTTATAGCCACGCCCTGGTTAACTAAATCATATTTAATAGCGTCTGGCGCTTCATTTTTAATATCAATAACCTTAAACTTGTTTTCAAAAGTTACTTGCTCCTCTCCAACACCTATTTTCTTTTTTAGAATAATATAATCTTCCTCTGATATTTTGTTTCTATCAGATGATGGAAATGAAATCCAAAGATGGCCTTCTGAATTATCTAAAGCATAAGTACTTTTAGTAACCCACGCCCTTTCCATTGTTAAGTTATAATACTCATTTGAAGTTTCTTTTACAAAGAATTTTAATGAATCAACCCATTCAGGGAAATTATTTACAGCACCAACTGTTAGTTGAGTACTTTTACTAGCGTTTTTATTTCCACTAGAATCTTGCCAAGGAATATTTACGGCACCATCATTAGATGTAAACACCGGTGTCTCTCTACCATACTTATCGCAGTAAACAACTCCTAACTGATAATTTCTTTGAGATTTTATAGACGGTAGACCTTTTGAAGCGAAAGTTCCTAACCTATTCTGTCTATCACTGTAGCTTACTTGAACCTGTGGTCTTGACCCTATGTCATAGTTTTGTAAATAGTTACCATATACAATTCTATTTCCAGTAACCTCCTGTGCTAATGCTTTTCTTGGAACGTTATCCCACGGTCTTAATAATTGATTTGCCGGTAAAGCTGCATATATATTTTCGGTTGTTACCTTGTATCTACCTTTAGTTTGACCTCCTATTGCTTGGTATTGACCATCAACAGTGTTATTAGTGGCCTTACCAATACCCAGCTTGTTGCCCAAGCCCTCGTAGCCACTAGAACTGTGCCATTCTTTATCAATGTGTTTTATTGTTTCAATAGAGTATATAACACTTGAATTTTCTTGTTTGTACAGTATATCTATTTCAATAACATCCTCTGGTGTTTGCGCTGTAATAAAATCAGTTAAATCTACAGAGTGAATAGCGTTAACCATAGCCTTGTTGTACGGTTCTTTAATATCGTAAGCGGTATCTTGGTTGTACATAACACCACTATCTATTGATTTACTAGCATCCTTAGTATATTTAGCGTTAAATACGGGTTCTGTAAAAGGCGCAAACGTAGAGTATTCTCCGTCTCTATATTTATACCTATAAGAAAATCTTGGGAATTTTGTTTCGAATAAATTAGGGGTTTTACTCGTGCTTTGAGCGCTTTCAGTGTGGTTTATTTTTACAGTTGGAGCGTTTAAAGGTTTTGGTTTTATAACTGTAACGTGCTGTTCAGCTATACCAACAGTGATATTGTCACCAAAAATAACATCACCTACTTTAAAGTCTTTACTAGTACCGTCACTATAATTCTCAACTCTAAAATGATTACCATCAACATCAACGTTTCCACTCCAAATTTTAATACGTTTTTTTCCTAGAAACTTACCGTCTCTATAATGGCGAATCTTATATTGTTGATAAGGATTGTAAAACGCACTATATCCAAAAACCAACGGTCTATCAAAAAGTTTTACAATTTGCGATTCATCAAACCAAACATATCTACCTTCAGATGAGTAATTTGGTGCGGAGGAATCAGCAGCTGTTAATCCTACTGTTATACCATGAAAACTACCATTTTCAAAACTTAATTGGGTGTGTGTATCTATACCGGTCGTACCAGCTTTACACGTATCTATATTTATTTTCTTTGGCTCGCCCTGGTTGTCTGTCCAGAATAGTAAATTATCAATTATATTTATTCCAGTTATAACGTTTCCAAAAAATTTTAAAACAGCCTTGGAAGTTCCAGCATGAGTGTCTACTAAAACATATTTTGCAATATCATTATCGGCATCATACTCCAATATAGCGTCTACATTGTATTTAGATATAAACCAATACAGCTTATTGTTTTTCTCGTCAGCAATACTACCAACACATTTAAAATCACTACCAATATCCAATTGATCAACTCTTTGATTACCTAAAATGTTTTTAACAGTACCAACATCAGATCCTTCTGAAGTTGAAACCTCCACGTTTAGTGCATCTCTATATTGTCCATTAGGTATTAATCTCTCATCAAGGTCTTTGTTCATTTTACCTTGAAGAAAAGTATTCTTAATTTCTGGCATGTACTAGTGT